>OMAA01000104.1_pt1 | contig 47442 bp, 35 predicted proteins | sample 1674191 | NCBI WGS metagenome assembly OMAA01 (sample SAMEA103958152, study PRJEB25191) | human gut metagenome | biome: human-associated habitat [ENVO:00009003]; feature: intestine environment [ENVO:2100002]; material: feces | place: Germany | collected 2013/2015
ACACCAGCCGCTTGCGTGCCCGCTGCAGCGCGGGCCAATCGGGCGGCTGGTGGACCGTCGTATAGGCCTCGGTCACGCCGCAAAGATCATATTCCCGCCGGACCTGTTCCGGCAGGATCTCCGGCAGCAGCTCCGCCGCGAACGTGAGCGCCTGCTGCACGCACTGGGTCATCAGGCGGTTGGAAAGTCCCGCCGTCAGCGAATACACCGGCAGCAGCCGGTTCGTCACGGCACCGGGCCTGTCCGCCGGGTCGTGCGCGGGGTTCGCCATCTGCATCCCGTGCTCGGGCTGCAGGGCGCCGTAGAAGTAATAGCTCTCGCCGTAGTGCAGCTGGTTTTTGACGTAGGGCTGGTTGAAGTAGCTGAGCGTCAGCTTGCCGGTCTCGTCGGCGACGATCAGCTTCGTGATGTCCCGCCCGCCGCCGATGCGGCGCAGGATCGGCTGCGAGACGACCATCGCCCGGAAGCAGGCCGGAACGCCCGGCTGCAGCTGCGCGATCGTGACCGGGTTCGTCCGGTCCTCATAGTCGCGCGGGAAGAAAGCCAGCAGGTCATAGAGCGTGCGGATCCCCAGCTTTTCCAGCTGCGCCGCCCGCGCCGGCCCAACACCATGCAGCTCCCGCACCGAAGAAAACAGATCCATCCCGCGCTCCTTTCCTGTCGTAATTCATGCCGCCCCGCAGGGCTCGATCCAAAGCCTTCCCCTATGAGGGGAAGGTGGCACGGCGAAGCCGTGACGGATGAGGTGGAGGCGCCCAGATTTGCGACGCTGGCCACCTCATCCGTCTGCTCCGCTTCGCTCCGCAGCCAGCTTCCCCTCATAGGGGGAGCCTTTGTCCGCTGCGGCGGGGAGTCAATCCCTCAGTCGCCTTCGGCGCCAGCTCCCTTTACACAAGGGAGCCTTGGGCTGCGCGCGAAAAAAGCCTTCCCTTCGGGGGAGGGCGCAGAAAAGGCCTCGACGGAATGCTCTTCTGTCGGGGCCTGTTACAGAAAATTCTGAACATCATACGCCTCGGGCGGCAGCGCGTCGGACAGCTCGACCAGCTCCGGGACGAAGCCGCCGCTGCGGTCGACCGTGACCCGCGGCGAGCGGAGCAGCGCCTGCTCCTGCGGCAGACCGACCGGGAGCGTGAGGGTCACGTCTGTGCCGGCATCCTTCTGCGACTGCAGCAGGATCGTGCCGCCGTGCGCCTGAATCACCGCCTGCACGACGGGCAGGCTGAAGCCCGCGCCGGCGCGCGGATCGCCCTGCTCCTGCGGCTGCGCATAGCGGGAAAAGGCGCTGGCCAGCACCTCGGGCGTCATGCCCTCGCCGCCGTCCGTCAGTCGGAGATAGGCCCACTTGCCGCGGCGGGTGAGCGTCAGGTGAAGAAGAGTGCCGGGGGCGGTAAACTTGATGGCGTTCGACAGCAGCGCCAGCAGCACCCGCCGCAGCTGCCGCCGGTCGGCCCAGAGGTAGATGGGTGCCTGCGGCAGCTCCACATCCAGCTCCCGCCCAGCCTGCAGGCACAGATCACCCGCGGTCTGCGAAAAATCGTCGAGAAAATCGGTCAGATCGGTCTTTTCCATCGACAGCGGCAGCCGCCCGCGCAGCGCGGCGCTCAAGTCGCCAAGATTCTCGCTCGCTCGCAGCAGCTGATAGCACGACCGGCTGAGCACCGCCAGATTCCGCTGCAGGACCGGATCCTCCACGTCCGCCAGAAGCGGGAAAATGGTCCCGGAGGCGGACAAAAGCGTCGTCAGCGGGGCGGAGACGGCCTGTGCGGCGCGGGAAAGCGCACTGGCGCAGGCGTCGTCGTCGCCGACGGGCAGAAACAGCAGCAGGGCCCCCTCCAACGGCTGCACCTGCGCGGTCACGTAGCCGGTGCGCAGCCGCAGCGGCAGCACCGTGGACGCGGCGGTGATCAGCTCCTGCAGCACCGCGTCGGGCGGCAGAAGCTCCCGGATCGGGCTGCCGGGCGCGATAAGCCCCTCGGCACGGCTGCTGCACTGCGTGATCACGCCGTCCTGCACGAGCAGGACCGGCTGGGCCGCGCGGTCAAAGAGTGTATGAAATTGTTCGGGTGAGAGCTGCATGGCGGATCCTCCTGTGCGCATCGAGCCGTGTCAACGGATGCTGCCAATAGCATATGCAAATTCCGGAAAACGATCAGAATGCCAAAATTTATCTTTTCTCCATCATAGCGGAAGTTGTCGGAAAAAGCAAGCACAGAAATTTTTTGGTCGGCGCGGGCGCTCCGTACCGGCCGGCTGCGCTCAGGCGGAGAGAAAATCGATCAGGTCGCGGCTGACGTTGTTCTGATGGTAGAAAAACAGCACCAGATCGATCCCGTCGGCGTCCAGAAGGCTTGCAAGGTCCGGCGTCTCCTGATAGCTGCGCGGGTCGACGACTGTGACGGAGCGGAAGATGGCGGAAAGATAGTCGATCGTCGCGTTCTGGAAGGAATCCTTGAGGATGAGCACAGACGCGGCCTCCGGCGCGGCGGGGTTTTCCACGCGGTAGTAGCCGAGGTTGTAGGTAAAAACGTCGTTGTAGGTGACGGGGTCCTTGTCCAGTCCGCTGCCGACGATCGTCTCACGCGGGACGGACTCGATGTCGCCCGGGTGGAGGAAATAGCGCAGGTCCGCCGCGTTTTTGGGGACGTAGCGCGGGATGTCCTCCTGCATCGAAAACTGGTTGGAGAACCAGACGTTGAGATCCCCCTGGTATCGCCGTTCGCCGCCGAGCTCCGACCAGAGAAAATCCTCCGCCTGCGGGACAGAAGTCTCCGCGATTGTCCCGGCTCCGGCCAGCTGCCGCGCGATCTCCTGCGCGGCGGCGAAGGCCCCGCGCGCATTCCAGTGGAAATCGGTCTTGTAGAAATACTGCTCCCGGTCCGCAAGCGTCCCGGTCACAAGCGGCGCTTCCGCGTCGATGACAGTCAGCCCCTCGACCTGCGCGAGCGCAGCGGTCAGCGCCTGTTTGTTCGTTTCGCCGGTCTCGTCCGAGAAATAGGCCGGTTCCAGATCGTACAGCGCCTCGTTTTTGAGCGGCAGCACGCACCAGACGAGCGGCCGGTCAAGCGCCCCCGCCTGCGCCAGCGCCTGCTGCAGCGCGGAAAGATCCGCGGGCTTTGTGGGCGTGGGCTTGGTCAGGAGCCAGCCGCCTTGCAGGCAGTAGGCCTTGCGGGCAAATTTTTTGCCCTGCGCCAGCTCCAGCGCGGTATAGACGCCGATGAGCTGCTCGCGGTCCGGGAACTGGTCGGCGGCGTAGGACTCAAAATCCTTTGCGAAGCCGCCGAAGTCCGTCACGACGCGCCGCATCGCCGGGCGCTGGGCCAAAGACCGGTTTTCCGCCGCGCTGGACGGCCGGTCCGGCTGCGCAAGCCCCCAGACGAGGCAGAACAGGAAGAAGCCGAAAAAGCAGCCGATGACAAGCAGCTGTGAGAGTCTGATCTTTGTTTTCATGCCGCATCCCTCCTAGAACTGAAAATAGACGAAGCTCTGGAAGCTGCCGTTCAGCAGCCAGACCGTGCTGCACGCCAGCAGCGCCAGCACCAGAACGGCCTGCACCGCCGCGCGGACGCCCGGCTGCAGCTTCGCGCCGAGCCGCCCGGCGAGCTTCGCGCACAGCGGCGTCGCGCCAACTGCACCGAGAAGCAGTACGGGCCAGAAATCATGCAGATACAGCCGCGCCTGCGCGCTCGCCCCGGCTGCGCCGCCGAACAGGCAGGCAAAATACCGCCCGGCCGCGGGCAGATCCTCCGCCCGGAACAAGACCCAGCCGAGCACCGCCAGCAGCAGGTACACGGGCCGGTAGAGCCCTGCCAGCAGCCCCTTGCGCGGATGTGCCCGGAAACGCGGCGCGAGCAGCTTTTCCAGGCAGATGAGCACGCCGAAATACAGGCCCCACAGCACGTAGTTCCAGCTCGCCCCGTGCCACAATCCCGTCGCCAGCCAGACGAGGAGCAGATTGCGCAGCGTCCGCAGCGTCCCCGTGCGGCTGCCGCCGAGGGGGAAATAGAGATATTCCTTAAACCAGCTGCCGAGGCTGATGTGCCAGCGCCGCCAGAAATCGGAGATGCTGCTGCACAGATACGGATAGCGGAAATTCTCCGGGAAGCGGAAGCCCAGCATCCGGCCGAGGCCGATGGCCATATCGGAATAGCCGCTGAAGTCAAAATAGAGCTGCAGCGCGTACCCGATCAGCCCCAGCCACGCGGACAGCACCGTCAGCGAAGCAAGATCGCCCCAGATCCCCGTGACCAGCCCCGCCAGCGCGTCGGCCAGCAGCGCCTTTTTCGCCAGCCCGATGGTGAAGCGGAAGCAGCCATCCGACACGTCCTGCGCGTCGATCGTGCGCTGCGCCAGTGCAGGCTCCAGCTCATGATACGGCACGATCGGGCCCATGACCAGCTTCGGGAACAGGGCCAGATACAGCCCCAGGCGCAGGAGGTTTTTCTGCGGGGGCGTCTTCTGCTGGTAGACGTCGACGAGATAGCTGATCGCGTGGAAGGTATAGAACGACACGCCGAGCGGCAGATGCAGCTTCGGCAGATCGATAAAAGCGCCAAAGAAGAACCCGGCGTACTTGACCGCGACCAGCAGCCCCAGCTGGAAGACCAGCCCCAAGATCAGCAGCCCCCGCCGCCGCCCTGCGCTGGCCTCCGGCCGCATCGCCCGGCCGAGCAGCCAGGTAACGAGAATGGACGCGAGCAGCAGCAGGATCCACCGAGGCTCGCCCCACGCATAGAAGAACAGACTCCCGGCCAGCAGGACGGCATTTTTCGCCCGCGCGGGGATCAGATAGTAGATAATGAAAAAGAGCGGAAGAAAGTAAAACAGAAAACTGATGCTGCTGAACGCCACAGGCAGTCCCTCCCCAACAAAAATCGACGGATCCTGCATTATTTTAACAGCCACGGGAGGGGGTGTCAATATAACCCGGCCCGGTCCGCCAAAGCAAAAAAATCACCCCCGGATGGGGGTGATTTTTGAAAAAGTCGCTGAAAGCTTACTGCTTCTCCTTGATCGCAGCCTGGGCGGCGGCGAGGCGGGCGATGGGGACGCGGAAGGGGCTGCAGGAGACGTAGGTCAGGCCGATCTTGTGGCAGAATGCGACGGTCGACGGATCGCCGCCCTGCTCGCCGCAGATGCCGAGCTTGATGTCCGGGCGGGTCTCGCGGCCGAGCTCCGCTGCCATCTTGACGAGGCGGCCGACACCTGCCTGGTCGAGCTTGGAGAACGGATCGGACTCGTAGATCTTGCGGTCATAGTAGGAGGCCAGGAACTTACCGGCGTCGTCACGGGAGAAGCCGAAGGTCATCTGCGTCAGGTCGTTGGTGCCGAAGGAGAAGAACTCGGCTTCCTTGGCGATGGCGTCGGCGGTCAGTGCGGCACGCGGGATCTCGATCATGGTGCCGACCTTGTAGGTCATGTCGCTGCCGGCTTCCTTGATGATCTTTCTGGCGGTCTTGTCGATGACGGACTTGACGAAGGCGAGCTCCTTCTCTTCGCCGACCAGCGGGACCATGATCTCGGGGACGATCTTCCAGGCCGGACGGCGGCTGCGGACAGCCAGCGCGGCCTTGATGATGGCGGCAGTCTGCATCTTGGCGATCTCCGGGAAGGTGACGTCCAGACGGCAGCCGCGGTGGCCCATCATGGGGTTGAACTCATGCAGGCCGGAGATGACCTGGTTCAGGTGCTCGACGGTCAGGCCCATTTCCTTGGCCAGCTCTTCGATGTCCTTCGGGTCGGTCGGGACGAACTCGTGGAGGGGCGGATCGAGCAGACGGATGGTGACCGGGCGGCCCTTCATGGCCTCGTAGATGGCCTCAAAGTCAGCCTGCTGGATCGGCTCGAGCTTGGCCAGCGCCTTTTCGCGCTGCTCAGAGGTCTCGGAGACGATCATCTCGCGCATGGCCTTGATGCGGTCAGCCTCAAAGAACATATGCTCGGTACGGCACAGGCCGATGCCCTCGGCGCCGAAGGCGGCAGCCTGCTGGGCGTCGTGCGGGGTGTCGGCGTTGGTGCGGACCTGCAGCTTGCGGAACTTGTCGGCCCAGCCCATCAGACGGTCGAAATCGCCGGAGATGGTGGCGGCAGCGGTCTTGATCTTTTCGCCGTAGATGTTGCCGGTGGAGCCGTCGATGGAGATCCAGTCGCCTTCCTTGTAGGTCTTGCCGGAAAGCTCAAAGGTCTTGGCTTCTTCGTTCATCTTGATGGCGCCGCAGCCGGAAACGCAGCAGGTGCCCATGCCGCGGGCGACAACAGCCGCGTGGGAGGTCATGCCGCCGCGGACGGTCAGAACGCCCTGCGCGTAGTGCATGCCCTCGATATCCTCCGGAGAGGTCTCGAGACGGACGAGGACGACCTTGGTGCCGGTCTTGGCCCACTCGGTCGCGGTCTCAGCGGAAAAGACGATCTTGCCGCAGGCGGCGCCGGGAGAGGCGGCCAGACCCGTGCCGACGACCTTGGCCTTCTTGAGCGCGGCCGGGTCGAACGTCGGGTGCAGGAGGGAATCGAGGCTCTTCGGGTCGATCATGGCGACGGCCTCTTCCTCGGTGATCATGCCTTCGTCGACGAGATCGCAGGCGATCTTCATCGCGGCGGCAGCGGTACGCTTGCCGTTGCGGGTCTGCAGCATGTAGAGCTTCTTGTCCTCGATGGTGAACTCCATATCCTGCATGTCGCGGTAGTGGTACTCGAGCTTGGCGCAGATTTCGGTGAACTGCTTGTAGGCCTCGGGCATGACCTCGGCCAGCTGGTCGATGGTCTGCGGGGTGCGGACGCCGGCGACGACGTCTTCGCCCTGGGCGTTCATCAGGAATTCGCCGAACAGCTTCTTTTCGCCGGTGGCGGGGTTGCGCGTGAACGCGACGCCCGTGCCGGAGGTATCACCGGTGTTGCCGAAGACCATGGACTGGACGTTGACAGCGGTGCCCCAGTCGGAGGGGATGTCGTTCATGCGGCGATAGTAGATGGCGCGGGGGTTGTCCCAGGAGCGGAAAACGGCCTTGATGGCGCCCATCAGCTGCATTTTCGGGTCCTGCGGGAAATCTTCGCCGAGCTTGTCCTTGTATTCGGCCTTGAACTTCTCAGCCAGCTCCTTGAGATCGTCGGCATCGAGCTCGGTGTCGAGCTTGACGCCCTTCTTGTCCTTCATCTCGTCGATGAGCTGTTCGAAGTACTTCTTGCCGACCTCCATGACGACGTCGGAGTACATCTGGATGAAGCGGCGGTAGGAGTCGTAAGCGAAGCGGGGATTGTTGGTCTTCTTGGCGAAGGCGACGACGACCTCGTCGTTGAGACCGAGGTTCAGGATGGTGTCCATCATGCCCGGCATGGATGCGCGCGCGCCGGAGCGGACGGAGACGAGCAGCGGGTTGTAGAGATCGCCGAACTTCTTGCCGGTCATCTCTTCGAGCTTTTCGACGTACTCCATGATCTCGGCTTCGATCTCAGCGTTGATCTGGTGGTCGTCCTTATAGTACTGCGTGCAGGCTTCGGTGGTGATGGTGAAGCCCTGCGGGACCGGCATGCCGAGGTTGGTCATTTCGGCGAGGTTCGCGCCCTTGCCGCCGAGCAGCTCACGCATGTGGCCGTTGCCTTCGGAGAAAAGATAAACGTACTTGTGAGACATTTGGTAAACCCCTTTCCAGTGTGGAGCAAAACATCTTTCGTTTTGCTGCCTTGTCATTTTTTTATACCTTCAGATTCTTCAGACAAATACATACTATACCATATTTCCTGGGGTTTGCAAACTGAAAAGTTTTTGTTTCGGCTAAAAAAATGTGAGATTCCGGACGGCCGGACGCGCGGGGATTTGGGCAAAACGCCATATCAGAGAGGCTTGGCCGGATATCAGACTTCATATCGTTCGCAAAACGCAGCACGCGGGGAAAAATCGGGCGTCCGGGCTGCAAAAAAATCCCGCCGCCGGTCACCGGCTGCGGGAAAGCGGCGCTTTGGATTTCGGGATCCGGATGGTCAGGACGATCTCCTGCTCGGTCTCCTGCCGCTCGCGGCTGGCGCCGACGCCCGCGGCGCGGACGAGATCGAGCTGGTGGTCGATGGAGTTGAGGAACAGCCGCACGTCGCGCAGGACAAACCCGCCGAGCTCCCGGCGCTGCGGCGTGCGCGGGGCAAGGAGGGAATCGATGTACTGCTCGGTCTTTGCGACGGTCCATTCGCCCTGCGCGATGAGGCTGATGACGCGCAGGCGCTCGGCCTCGTCCGGCAGCTTCAGCAGCGCGCGGGCGTGGCGCTCAGTCAGGTGGTTTTCGCGCAGCGCCTGCAAGACCGACGGCGGATGGCGCAGGATGCGCAGCTTGTTGGCGACGGCGGACTGGCTCTTGCCGATGCGGCGGGCGGCCTGCTCCTGGCTCAGGTGGTATTGCTGCATGAGCTTCTGCAGACCCTCGGCCTCTTCGATGTAGTCGAGATCCCGGCGCTGCAGGTTTTCGACCAGCGCCAGCATGCCGGAGGATTCCTCGTCCACATCGGCGAGCAGGCAGGGGACCTCGCTGAGCCCGGCCAGCCGCGCGGAGCCGGCGCTCTCCCGCCACCAGCTCATAGCCGCCCGCGAGCCTGCGTACCGTGAGCGGCTGCAGCACGCCGTACTGCCGGATGCTCTCCGCCAGCTCCTGCAGCGCGCCCGCGTCAAAATGCTTGCGCGGCTGCAGGGGATTCGGCCGGATCCGCGCCGCCGGCAGATAGAGGACCCGGCCCGATTCCAGCACCGAAAGGCGTTTTGTCTTTGCCATAGCATCTCTCCTCTGCAAGGACTTCTTGCAGCTATTGTAGGACAGCCCGGACGCAAAAACGCACGAATCCTGCCCATCCGCCACAATAAATTGTGGCGGGAAATACACGGGAAACACAAGATGTGGAAAACTGTGTGGAAAATGTGCATAAGTGGACGAAAAAACGCGCGAAGCTCCGGAGGCGCCTTGGAGCGTGGAAAATCGATGCCTCCCCTACAAGGTGCAGAGAAAATAAAGAAGACCTACTCGCAAAAAGGTGCAGCCTGACAGATCCAGACTGCACCTTCTATTTATAGCAATCGTTCTAAGGCAACTAGCTGCAAATCTGATTCCTCCGTATCAAGCGGCGCGTAGTATGATGCTCGTAGGGAGACTACCGTGTGGAACGATATCCCCCAAATAGGGCCTCACCTAAATTCAGATGCAGAATGTACCCAACCGTAACCCAGCGCCCCTTTTCTCCCCCTTCTTTTCCGGCAAGACGGAAAAGATAGGGCCGCCGGAGGCGCGTCAGAAATGACCACGACGGAACGAATCCTTGCAGGCAAGGCTTCTTATCCTCTGTGCTCGTTTCTTCCTTTCCAAACCGCAAACTGAATTTGCGGTTTGGGTCTTTCCCTGCAGATCTGCGACAACCTCTCAGTCAGCCTTACGGCTGGCAGCTCCCCTGGAAGGGGAGCCTTTGTTTTGTGCTGTCAGAGGCTTTCGGCTTCGATGTCTCCCGCGTCGTTCTGGAAGGAAAAAACGCCTTTTCGGCAGCGGCGGCAGATGAAGACCTGCTTATAGGGCGCAGCCGGGAACGGCCGGTCCTGCAGGATCAGCCCGCCGCTTTCCGTCAGCATCGTCCGCGTCAGCAAAAACCTTCGCTCCGCCGTCTCCGGGATCCACGCAACACGCAGGATCCGGTCCGTCCCCGGGATCCACCCGGCTTCCATCGGTCCTCCGCAATATGGGCAGTCCATTGTTTACCTCCTGTTCCGCGCAGTTACTCCATCACCAGCACGCAGGCTTCTTCCTGTTCCGGCAGGTCGGAAAAATCGCTGTCCGCGGCGTACAGAGCCGCGGCATAGTGGTCCAGCAGCTCCTGGGCCAGCGTTCCCGTCACGCGGTAGAGCCGCGCGCCAGTCTTCGTCGTCTCATACGGCGTCGCGCGCAGCTCCGCCGGGGTCCCCTGCCCCCACAGGAGCAGCACGTCGAGCTGCGTCTCGGCCGACAGCGCCGCCGCTTCCTCCGCGGCAGCCGGGTCCGGCTCGCCCGCCTCGGGCTCGATCCTCTCGAAGATCCGCTCCGCCGCCGAGCCGACGTTGACCGTCACGGAGTTCTCCCGGTCAAAGCCCGGCAGAGACAAGATCCCCGCCTGCCCCGCCAGCAGCACGAGCGCCGCAGCCGCGGCGATGGCCGCAGCCGGGAGCCAGACGCGGCGGGCCGGCTTCTTTTCCTTCCGGATCTGCCGCATGACATTGTCATGCAGCGCCTGCGGCGGCTCCAGCTCCGCATCCTGCAGCGCCTCGTCCAGCGCGTGCAGCTGCCGGTAGGTCTCACGGCAGTCCGCGCACGCCTCCAGATGGGCCTGCAGCGCCGCCCGCTCCTGTTCGGTGCACATTCCGTCCAATTCCGCGCTCATGAGCTCGAGCGCCTTTTCACAGTCCATCGCTTGCCCACCTCCAGTTATTTCGCTCTGTTAGACGTATCGGTTTCAAAAAAGTTCCCGACGTCCAATCTTTTTTTCAGCTGCAGCCGCGCCCGGGCCAGACGCGACTTGACCGTGCCGACCGGCAGGTCCATGATCTGCGCGATCTGCTCATACGGCAGCTCCTGCACCACGCGCAGCTGCAGGATCTCGCGGAAATCGACCGGCAGCGCGTTCATGGCAGCGCGGATGGCCGCCTGCTTTTCGTTGAAGATGACCCGCTCCTCCGGCAGCGGCTCCGGATCCGGGACGGACAGCTCCTTGCCCTCGTCCTCATCGTCCGAGAACGTGAGCGAAACGTGCTGCTGCCGCTTTTTGCGGCGCAGAAAATCGATGCACACGTTCTGCGTCAGCCGGAACAGCCAGGTGGAAAAGGCCGCGTCGAACTGATACTGCTCCAGCGTCCGCCAGAGCTTCAGAAATACCTCCTGCGACAGATCCAGCGCGTCGTCGGCATTGCCCGCCATGCGGTAGCAGATGTTGTAGACCGGCTTCTGGTGCAGCAGCATGAGCTGCTCAAAGGCGCTTTCGTCCTTCGCCGCGGCTCTGCGGATCAGGATATCGTCCTGCAATGGTTTCACCTCAAATCTCTCTGTATCCCTCTTGCGATCGACTCGATCTCGTCCATGGAGGAGATCGAGGAAATTTTCTCTTTATAATATCCGCTGTGCGCCACCCCGCGCAGATACCACGCGAAATGCTTTCTGGCCTCCAGACAGGCGATGTGCTCGCCCTTGTCCTGCGCCGCGAGATGGAACTGGCGCAGCGCCGTCTCGACCCGCTCGGCAAGCGGCGGCAGCTCCGGCACGGGCCTCCCGTCCAGCGCGGCCTGCGCCTGCCAAAAGACCCAGGGGTCTCCGAACGTCGTCCGGCCCAGCATCAGCAGCGCCGCGCCCGTCCGGGCCTTGCAGCGCACGGCGTCCTCCGCGGTGAAGATATCGCCGTTGGCGATGACCGGGATGCGGACCGCCTCGCGCACCGCGCGGATGCTGTCCCAGTCGGCGAGGCCGGAATAGAGCATCGTCTTCGTCCTGCCGTGCACGGCAATGGCCGCGGCCCCCGCCTGCTCGAGCATGGCGGCGAGCACGGGCGCGTTGCACGAGCCCTTGTCCCAGCCTTTGCGCATCTTGACCGTCACCGGCACAGATACCGCCCCGCAGACGGCCTCGACGATGCGCGCAGCCTTCTCCGGGTCCTTCATAAGGGCGCTGCCGTCGCCGTTGTTCACGATCTTCGGCATGGGGCAGCCCATGTTGATATCGATAAAATCCGCGCCCGACGCCTCCAGCGCGAGCGCAGCCCCCTCCGCCATCACGGAAGGGTCATTGCCGAAGATCTGCGCGCCGCAGACGCCGATGGGCGTCCTGTGCAGCAGCGACCGGCTCTTTTTGTCCTGATAGATGAGCGCGCGTGACGAGACCATCTCCGTCACCGTCACTGCCGCGCCCAGCTCCACGCAGATCGTGCGGAAGGCCAGATCCGTCACGCCTGCCATCGGCGCGAGGACCAGATCCCCCCGGATCTCCAGATTCCCGATCTTCATCCCGTCACAGCTCCAGCGTATCGTCCTGGTCGATCCAGTCCTGGACCTGGACGATGGTAAATTCCGTCCGCGAATTGCGGATGACCACGCGCCGCAGCCCCGCGTTGATGATCATTCTCCGGCACATCGAGCACGAGGTCGCGTCCGACAGGATCGCCCCTGTCTTCGCGTCATGCCCGACGAGATAGATATCGCCGCCGATGCATTCGTTGCGGGACGCGGAGATGATCGCGTTGGCCTCGGCATGCACGCTGCGGCACAGCTCATACCGCTCGCCGCGCGGCACGCGCATCTGCTCGCGCACGCAGTAGCCGAGGTCGGAGCAGTTTTTCCGCCCGCGCGGCGCGCCGTTGTAGCCGGTCGCCACGATCTCGTCGTTGCGGACAATGATCGCGCCGTACTGCCTGCGCAGGCAGGTCGACCGCTCCAGCACGGTCTCGGCGATGTCCAGGTAATAGTTCTCCTTTACGATCCGCTCCATGGCGCTCCCTCCGTTTTCTTCGGCGTCTTTCTTCTTTTCTGTTCTGTTTATCATATCACACTCTTTTTCGCAGCACAACCAAAAAACTTGCCCCCCGCCGCGAAGTGTGGTATATTAGGTGCAGAATCAGCTCTGAAAGGGGGATTTTTTCATGAAGCGGCGCAGGATCCTCAGTCTGCTCCTCATTGTCGCCATGCTGGCCTGCCTCTGCGTGTCGGTCTCGGCCGACGGCGAGCTGTTCTTTGTCGCCGTCAACGATACCATCCCCCTGACGCTGACCGTCTTCCCGACCTATTCCGGCGGTACGCTCTATGTCCCCTATCAGGTGTTCGACAGCCAGCCCTGCGGCGTCACGCCGTCGTATAACCAGACCCGGCAGACCTACGTGCTCTTCAACCGCAGCCGCCAGATGCTCTTTGACCTCGCCGCCGGCACCGTCAGCGACGAGAGCGGCAGCGTTTCCACGGCGAACGTTCTGTACCGCAGCGGCATTTTGTACCTGCCGCTCACCTTCTGCGCCTCGCACTTCGGGCTCAAGACCACCATGCTCGAATCCGCCGGCGGCTATCAGGTCCTGCGCTTCACCGACGGCAGCGAGGTCTATGACGATTCGCTGTTCATCGAAAAGGCGGAAAACCTGATCGCCTACCGCGTGCAGCAGTATGCCGGCGGCGGCCAGACACAGGACAAGCCGTCCGAGCGTCCCGGCGGCAATCCGGGCACGCAGACCGACCCTGCCGCCGAGAAAAAGCCCGCTACCGTCTTCCTCGCCTTTACCGGCAGCCAGACCATGCGTGACAGCATGGCCGCGCTGAAAAAATACAGCCTGCAGGGCTCGTTCTTCCTGACCGAGGACGAGATCCTGACCGACCCCGCGCTGGTATTCGAGCTGCTCGCCGCCGGACATACCATCGGCCTGACCGTCCCGGACGGCGAAGCCGACCCCGCCGCCGCGCTCGCCCGCGCAAACGACGCGCTCGCCGCGCTCGTGTGTCAGAAGACGCTCCTCGCCCTGCTCCCGGCCGGCGCGGAAGCTGCGGAGGGCTATTGCTGCTTCTTCCGCCCCGCCGCCCCCGTCACCGCCGCAGAGGCCGCCGCGTCCGAGACCGCCCACCTGCTCGTCTGCTCCGCCGACGCCGACGCCGCGCTCTACACGCTCTATACCTCCGACGCCCGCACCCTGCAGCTGCTCGAGACCAGCGATTACGCCTGACGGAAATCATTTTTTCAGAATTTTAAAAAAACACTTGCATTTTCCGAAAATATCTGATAGAATAACTCCGCCGATGGGGGTATAGCTCAGCTGGGAGCCCAAGGCTAACGGTAACGCACCCCTGTTCCAGCACCCAAAACTTCATATCTTGCTTCTTGACCCATTTGGAAATATCTGGGGGTATAGCTCAGCTGGGAGCCCAAGCATGACGGTTACGTACCCCCGTCCCAAACCCTAAAACTTCATATCTTGCTTCTTAACCCATCTGGAAATATCTGGGGGTATAGCTCAGCTGGGAGAGCGCATGACTGGCAGTCATGAGGTCAGCGGTTCGATCCCGCTTATCTCCACCAACTTCTTTATAAGAAGCAGCGAAAAACTCGTTTCCTTGTGAAACGGGTTTTTTCGTTTATGCGGCAATTTCAGCAATGTCCAACCCCAAGCTGAATTGCTTAAAGTCGATGTTGAAGTCAATATGCACCCGATAGCCGCGATATACGTCTACCCTGCGGATCAGGCAGCCTACGATCATTTTCTTCGATTCCACGCTGGCCCTGTCATACATTTCAGCCCAAGAGATCATGTCGTCGTATTGACTGTTCAGTGATTGAAGCGTTGCTTCTCCCGCATCATATTCACTCTGTGCCTGCTCAAGCGCTGCTTGCAGTTCCTGACACTTTCTTTCCGTGTCGGAGATCAGCGAAGCAAGCAGTTCCTTTGAAAAGCTGCTTTCACCCTTGATGGCTTTCACGACCTCGGATTTCAAAGCCTCCAGCTCTGCGGCGGCTTTTGTATAGTCGGCTTTCACGCCGCGAAGCAGCGCTCTTTGCTGCTCCATCTTTTCGCGGTAACGAACGCCTACCACTTCGCTTTTGGGGACAGCCTTCATGCGTTCAAAAATCTGCCGCACCACTTTATCAATGATGTCGTTCAGAATGTGCGCCGTGTAGCCGGTCTGCCCATCGCACTCGGTCTGCTTGCGGGTCTTGCCATAGCAAATGTACCGCACACGCTTAACAACGCGGCTGGGGTCATCTTTGCACGGGTAAGCCTTTCCGTTCGTCGTGAGCGAGAGCCGCGACCCGCAATGCCCGCAGAACACATTTCCGGCCAGCAGATACTGCCCCCGTGTGTTCAGCGGCACATGATTTTCCTGCTCGATTGCATTGACACGAGCCGTGCGGATGCGCTGTGCGACATCGAACAGCTCCGGTTCTATGATCTGCAAGTGCGGCAAAATTTCGGAGCGGCTTTCGCCGCTGCGAAGCACGCCGGTATAGGTCAGGTTGCAAAGGATGCCCCGAACCGTAGCATGATGCCACATCTTGCCCGTCCTCGCCCGATAGCCAAGGTTATTTAAGTATGTGGCAATCCGCTGTGCGCCGAAGCCCTCCTGCACATACTTATCATAAATGATCCGCACCACAGATGCTTCGTCCGCATTGACTGCCAGCTCAAACACCTCATGCTTGCGCTTGTTGAAGCGCCCGCTCTTTACAAGGTCGTACCCATACGGAGCGAAGCCGCCCTTGAAGCCGCCGTCCTCGACGAGCTGGCCGAGGGCGGTTTTTGTACGGATCGAGGTTTTTTCGCTTTCGCCGTCGGCCTGCCAGAAGCGGATGTAATTGGTGAGCTTGTCCGTGTGATTATCAAACCGCTGTTCACCCTCCTGCGTACTCCAGACCCGGATGCCGTTCTTGACAAACCATTCCACCACAAAGGGCGTTTCATCTGCGATGCGCCCGATGCGGTCAAACATGAACACAAGCAGAATATCGAATTTTCCCTGCTTGGCGCGTTCCTTGATGATTTGCAGCTTGTCCCTGTTTTCGGCCCTGACCTTATGCCCGGATACGCCATCCTCCTGTTCTTCGTGAACAATGGTCCAGCCCATTTTTTCACAGAAGCGATGACACTCTCTGCGCTGCATGGGAATGTCGGCCTGGCTTTTGTCGTTGTAGTCCACCTGCTTGTCGGTGGACACACGGTACAGGCAATCGACGCGAATCATTTCCGTAAAATCCATAAAAGTATTTTCCATTGTATCGATCCATCCTTTCTCAATTCATAAAAATTGAGAGCGTGAATCCATGCGTCAATATGAAGTTTTCAAGATTCATTGGGTTTCCCTCCATTATCATATCTTCGCGCAATGGGTATTGCAAGGATGCCAAGGGATTGGAGTTTCGGCGTGTTCGCCGCGAATGAGGACAGAAGTATCTGTTTTACATGATTGGCTGCCGCCGCATTATGGCTTTCCGCAAAGGTTGCCGTGATCTCAAATCCATCAACCGAAAAAGCAGTCGCAGACTTTGGCATAAATGACCTCCCATCTGAAAGCATCCGCAGAAACCAGCTATCCGCGGCGGGGCGATTTTTTGTTGCGGCTTTTGTGCCGTTTCTTGCCGCGCCGGGCTGATTTGCTGCGTCTTTTTTCCTCGCGCGCAATGTTGCGCAAGGCGAGGAAAGCCGTCATGTCCAAACAGCCGGAGCTGTTATACATATCTCTCGATGCCATGTTCTTTCCTCTTTTGTATCATTGCGTAGGCGGCGAAGCGCCGCCTACGCGGTGTCTTATCATGTGTTCTCATCCAGACTGCCTTACGTTTTGGCACTCGCGTCATGCCTGCAATTTACTTATGCAGCCTTTCACCGGTTTGCCTGCGACGGTCGTTATCACGCTCGGACGGACGGTGGGGAGTATCTGCCTCTGTCAAGCCCATACAGCCCGGCGACGAAGCCGGGCTGTTCGGCAAAAGCCGGTGGGCAATGGCAGAAGGTGCGTTGTCTGATCGAGTATTCTGTTTTCAAGCTGCACACGCGCCGCCGGGCTGAAGCTGTTACCGGGTCTGGCGCGGGAGCGCACCTTGAAAAGATGCCCTCACCATGTAGGCACTGAAAACGGGCAAATGTAAGGAACCGCTCTAAACTTTTTTCAGGAATTTTTTGATACGCTGGATTTTGTCGTTGATGGACTGCCTTGTAACCCCGCGCAGTCTGGCAACCTCTGCCTTTGTCAGACCGTCCATGACGATTTGCGTCAGAAGCTCCCGGTCATCCGCAGACAGTTTTTTCAGCCGCCCCGCAAGTTCTTCATCGTCCAATGACTCAATCCAATCGTATCTGCCGCGAAGATCGGTATCGGTCATCCCGGTCGTGAGCTGCGAGAATTTCTGATACAGAACGTTTCCTGGCTCCTCCGGGAGCGGCTGCGTCCGGTTCCCAAACGAACGCTGGCGGCAGAAGACCGCCCAATCGTATTGATACAGCTCCTTGATTGCCTCGGCGCTCATACCTTCGGCCTGATACCACGCGGAAAGCCGTTCCCATTCCGCGTCAAATTTCTGTTTTTCACGAGCATAATAGAAGCCCATGCTTTGTCCTCCGTTCTTTGAATTTTGGAAAAACCAAAACTCAAACCGGAGGACCGCGGCAGCGCGGGATGCTCCCAAACGTGCGCAAAAAAGCGCCCGGAACCCTATGGTTCCGAGCGCACAGACACAGTATGCACGATGCAGCCGCAGACGGGCCGCAGCCCGGTCGTGGCAGCGCATAGCTGTCACGCCGATCAATGGAAAAAGAAAACCGCCGCTCCGCGCTGACCGTTTTATGGCCGGCAGGAGCGGCGGCTTGCATACCCCGCTGCATCTGCAATCACCCGTTTGACCAAGATTACCGGAATTACATTCCAGTAAATACATGGTAACAGGTGACTACCCTCGGCTGCGCCCTCGTCCGCAGCCTGCAATTTACCCTACATTTTACCCTCGACTATGCCCTTTGCCGTACCCTCGTCGGCACCCTCATGCGCACCCTCGGATGCACCCTCGCGGACACTCTCGACTGCACCCTCACGCCTAGAGGCCAAGCTGCGCGTGAATCTGCGCGATCTGGCTGCTGTCCAGATATTTCTTTGCCGCCTCATAATAGCGCCGCGCCAGCGCACGCCCGCCATGGTACCCGGCAGCAAGCACAGAAAGCATACTCAGTTCCCCGTCGCCGGGCGCGATTTGCATGGCGTTCTTGATCTCGCGCAGCGCATCGATATATTCCTTCCGTTCCAGCTTGTATCGGGCATACCCCTTTGTGATTGCCAGATACAGCGATTGATAATACATATCCAGCTGCATATGCCAGAATTCATGCTCGATTCTCGGCAGAAGATGCCCTTTATACAGTTCGACCGCTTTGCGGTACAGCGCACGGCGCAGGTCGGGATCGGAGGCACGCTCCAACTTCCGACAATTTTCCTCAAAGCGGTCGAAGTCCGTATGAATATGGTATGCGGGGTTGATGACAAACGTTCCGTTTTTGCCGATGATGAGCTTGTCCAGACCGATGATCGCCAGCGGGCGGCGAATCCGGTAGACGATGTTGCTCAGCACCTTGTACGGGGCGTCCGAATCCCCGAAGTGGTGGATTACGCGCGAAAGCTCGTCGACGCTCGACGTGCGTCTGCGGTTGAGAATCAGATACGCCAGTAACAGAAAGCCCTGATCGGTCTTGATGTCGTCGCCCGTCAGCTTTCCGTTCGGTCCGATGATCTCCAGACCTCCGAAGCAATTGATGTAGATATTGTCCGAGTTGTGCCGGGAGGCGCGGGAGGCTGCGTCGAGCGACTGCTGCAATTTGACCTCGTTCAGCTCCAGTACGACGGCATACGAAGCGATTAAGAGAAATGCCGCGTCGTCGGTGCGGCGCGTCGGGTCGTCGACTACCAGGAATCCCTGATTGATGCGCTTGGAAAACGGCGCAGCTAGAATCCTGCCGACGCCATAGTTTCGGAAGAAGTCCGCTTCATCCGGGAACGTTCCGTCCAGATCGTGCATATTTGCCGTGATGACAGTCTGGTTTGTGCGCAGCGCCTCTTTCCAGCGCGGAAACATCTCCATCGCCAGATATTGCAGCATATCCTTCTGATGCTCCACACCGTCTGCGCACCATTCGTGGGTGATGATACCGACGCCAAGCTCCCAATCTGCTTCTACGATGGACGCTCGACTGGCACCGTAAAACTCCGCTGCCGCTTGCAGCACGCCGTCGATGATGGCATCTGAATTTTCCTCGCTGCGGAGTTGCTGTTCCACCCGACGCAGTGCGCTGCAAAAGGCGACGCAGTTTTTGGCGATTTCCCGTTCTTCGGGGCTGTTGACATTCATACGCAAGACTCCTTTTTCATTTTCAATTTCGCTCAAAATGCGCAGGGGCTGCCCAATCCAGTGATCGGACAGCCCCTACGTCAACCGCGCAGACAGGCTGTGCGGATGGGTCCTATATCATTGTCTCGATGAGTCCGGAAAGCAGATGCCGCTGCGTCTCGCTGAGTCTTTCCCAGCTATCGATCAGCTCCTGCTGCTCCTTCGTATGCTCGGTGTCTTGCGCGGTCGTGAAAAACTGCGCCATCGTTATGCCAAAAGCCGCGCATAATCGCCGTAATGTCGGGATGGACGGCTCGTTATTGCGTTTGAAGATGTTGGAGACGGTGGTTTGAGACATACCGGCTTCTTTCGCCAGACGATAAATGGTCCAGTTGCGTTCCTGCATCAGCTGCCGGATTCGTTCTCTTGCATCCAAAATGTTCACCACCTACTTCACAAATATTCTACACCCCTTCCTTTTTCCAAAAAAGAACTCAAAAGGTCTGTATGTGATGAACAAAAGATGTTTAAACCGTCAGGCTGCTTTCAGCCTGACGGTTTTTCTGTGCGCTGATCGGATGCGCTCAATCCGGTGCGGCTTCTATCGCGCTGCGGATCATGGCGGTTATCATGTTGAGCTGCTTCGGCGTTGCTGTGCGGCAGAGCGTAAGCAGCGCGTCCAGATCCTGAGATTCTGCGCCCGGAAGACTGTCCGCAAGCAGATATGTCGGAGAAACCTTCAGCGCCTCGCACAGCGCCACAAACACCTGTAGGCTCGGTGTTTTCGCACCGGACTCGATCTGTCTGAGATAGGTCGCGTTGATATTGCAGATTTCGGACAGGCGTTCGCTTGTCCAGCCGCGTTCTTTCCTCGCGGCGTTGATTCTCCTACCCAGCAGCTTTTTGTCCATGTGTCCCTCTCCGTTTGTATGCTTTTTGCAGCTAGTTTGCTCTCTATTAGCTTACATTTTCCTTGACGCAGAAAATAGCAGCTGTTAAAATACAGTTCGTAAGCCAATAGGCTACAATTTGCGAATAAAAAAAGCCTGCACGGCATAACCGTGCAGACTCCGAATCGGAAAATTTCCTTATTTCTGCTTGAATATCCGGTCCGGGAAAACGGAGGCGTTGATCAAATCGGCAGGATCAATGTCAAGCGCATCCGCCAGATCGAAGAATACATCCAGCGAAAAGCTCTTTGCCAGACCCGGCGCTTCGATTGCGCTGATAAGGGAACGGCTGATGCCAGCCTTTTCTGCCAACTGCTCCTGCGACATACCGCGCATCTTGCGAAGTGCAGCGATGGCAATTCCAAGCTGAATGAAGCGATCACGATTTTTGAACGAAATATCTTTGCCCATACACTGGCACCTGCTTTCTGCGTATAAGCAAATTATATGATTTTCAGGTTTCATTTTCTGTTTGAAACAGTAACATATTGATTATATTTGTAAGCAATATTATAATATATGAAAGCGTTGGCATTTATTCGGGTGCATTTGTGCGCAACGCGCCGGGAAAGAGAGGTGCTTTGATGGATAAGATCAAAAGCTGTGCGATTTTCGGGCATGACCCCATGCGGTTTACATGGGGCTTCGACGAAGAAGCGGATGCGTGCCGCGAAATGAAGATGGAACTTGCTCAACAGATCATGGTGCTGCGGCAGCAAGGGGTGACGCAGTTTTCCGTGGCCTGCGACTACGGTATCGGACTATATGCCGCAGAGATCATTAACGCACTGCGGAATGACGATTCGGAACTGATGCTTTTTTGTTTCACACCGTATGAAGAACAGGCAACAAAGTGGACACCTGCTCTGCGTGAGCGATACTTCGATATGCTTGTCAAATGCACGTTTATGACCGCCATTTCCACGCACAAGCAGCCAGATGCGCAGCTGGAGGCATACCGGACGATCATTCGCCAGTCCGACATGGTGCTGGCTGTCTATGACCCGGCATCGGCGCGTGGAGACGATGCAGATAAGGCGATTGCCTATGCACAGGAGCTGAACCGTCCCACCATGATGATTCATCCGGATACGCTGAAAACGACATATTCACGAATCAAAGTCTGATGCGCTATATTACCGCTTTCTGGTATAATGAGCATAGAGAAAACTTCGTAAATTCCTTGAAATTTATGAAAGCACGATGGGTTTGGCTTACGGGCGTCAAGGCTTTCTCGATTGAACTGACGGCGATTTTGACGGCGAATAGACTTTTAAGCCGCGCCGCCGAGGAAACTGATTTTCTGAACGGCTTGCTTCTTACTGTCCATCGACGGGTGGACATACAACCGCAGCGTTGTTGTAATATCCGCATGACCGAGCATCTCGCTCACGCTCTTAATGTCGATCCCGGTTTCAATGCAGCGCGTTGCGTAGGTGTGACGGAGTGTGTGATAGCAGCGTTTCCGGATGCCGCACCTGCGCAGAATGGACTCGAAGTAGTATTGATAGGTGCGCGGCTCCATTGGCTTGTCTACTCGACCGGTCAAGATATAAGCATCCTGCGGCAGACCGGCAACAGCTTTTTTCAGGAATGCCAGCGCATCCGCAGGCAGCGGCACAGTGCGCATGGAGGATTCGCTTTTTGGTGTTTGGACGATGAGTTGTGTTTTTGTACCTATTTTGATACGCAGTACCTCGCGCACGATACTTACCGTGCCGTTCTGGAAGTCAATATCCGAAACCCGCAGGGCGCAGACCTCGCCAAGCCGCAAGCCGCCGTTGGCTGAGAGCAGGATCCCCGCATCTTTATGATTGGCCGACGGCGATAGGGCTTTTCCGATCCGGTCGAGTTCTGACGTAGAAAACGGCTCGATCTTTCGCTGCTTTGCTTTCGGCAGCTTGGCGTTCAATGCGTCGCAGGGAAAGTGATACTCCGCAACTGCCGCCCGGAGCGCTGCTTTTATCAGAACGCCAATGTCCCGGACGCTTTTGGCAGACAGCCCGCCGCCATGCAGCCGTCCGTGCTTTTGCTTTTGGGTCAGGAAATCTGAAAGCTGAATCGCCGTCAGGTATGCAATGAAAACAGAACCGAGCTGCGGCAGGATATGATTCTCGATCACAAATACATATCTGGCGCGCGTGGACGGCTTCACCTCGATCTTTGCCAGATACCATGAAAAAAGCTCTTTCACCGTCATGCGGCAGCTGCCGGTAGGCTGTACGGCGATCATCAATTTCCGTTTTTCCAGCTTCTCTTTGGTTTCCCTGCGGGTTCTGCCGTAGGCGTAAGTGTATTTTGCGCGACCATCTGGCTTTCGGCCACTGATAAAGCGCCCCTCCCATCGGCCGTCTTTGCGCCTGTAGATATTCTCACCTGTATTTGCCAAATTACGCCCTCCTTCTTTTGACGGCTGCTTTGACGGCGAATAGCTTCATAATCGCGGTGCCGTTTTCGCTTTCGGAATCTGCAACAGATGATGCAGGTCACATATTTCCCCAAACAGCGCAAAACTGTAATGTTTCGCTGGAAAATCTCATTGACTTTTTTCTCTGTTGCTGTATAATTAGGTCAGAAAGAGTTTCATTTTGCATTTTTCAAGCTTCGTAAATTTCAAGGAATTTACGAAACTCAGACCGTCAAGATTTGTATGCGTTGATAGTATGTCACGCTTTCGGCGGTAAATGCAAAAAGAGACTGTTCTTTCAATCTTACAATTTCATACTGCGTGATTTTTTGTGTGCCGAGGATGTGTAATCACAGGTCGCAGCCGTATTGGACTGAGCCTGTGATGAAAGAGGAAGGCTGTGTGCATTGGGAGTGTACGCGGCTACTCGCCCGGAGCCGTGCGGACAAGCAAGACTCTAAAATGATCCACAGCAAAACGTAAGACAGCGTTTTGTTTGTAGGTCATGTGGTCGAAAGACCGCCATTGTGGGGTTCGCCCCATGAGAAGGTAGGAGTCAGAGCGCGGATGTAGATTACATCCATAGTCCAAGTCGGAAGAATCGCTATTCTCACTGCATGGGATTCTGTCTATTTTATGATCCCTGAAATGCAGAAGGCAGACAAAAAAACGTATGGTAGGCAGCACGATGATCTGCTTATTGTACTTGACACGGGCGTCAACTGTTCCCTCTTTTACGGAACAATTGGCGCTTTTTTTGTTCGTGTCCAATCCAAATTATCCCATGACGGGGATAGTTTGCAAAAAAGTACGATAGGAGGAAGATCATGCGCGACGAAGAACAGCAGAGAAAAGAGCGTCAGGCGAAGCTGCTCGCTGCCATTGAGCGCCAAATTGCCTACAAAAACATCGAGTTCACGATAGCTCATCAAAACGACACCAAAGACGAGCTTGCGGCTTACCTGAAAGCCTGCATGGACGACATCGGACACGCTCCCGCTAAAGTTGAAGTCATCGGCGGCGATCTGATCGAATACCGTTTTGGTTCGTGGGCAAAAGCGCTCGGCAAGATTTACAGCGGACCGCTCTCTACGGTCAAATATCCACCCGCCTTCAAAGACAGGAAAATCGTGCAGGATATGCTTCGGCAAGCTCTGGAGCAATACCGCAGCACGCATCCTCAAAAGGGGGTGCAGTGATGGGACGGCAGCATCCGGACAAATCGCTGGAGAACGCTCTGCACCGGATTGTTAAACAGCGCACACTTGCCGCGCTTTCCATGAAGAACGTCGCGTTCGTGCTGGAGCATCAGGACGATGCGCTTGACGATCTGACAGAATACCTTCACGCCTGCCGCATGGAGTTTGATCGCCCACCAACGCGCTCGGAGATCATAGGCGGGGACTTTATCGAATACCGCTTCGGCAGCTGGAGAAAGGCTTTGCTGGCAATCGGCGTAAAGAGTGAATGGGCGCTGAACGCCCGGCCGCGAAAGCTGGAAGAAACGAAGCTGTATTTAGATGAATACGCAGCGCAGAAGCAACTGCACCAGCAGGAAAAGCAGCAGAAAAAAGAGAACAACAAGCGCAAGGACGCCGAGCGCCGCAAGCAGGCTGCAAAAGCCGGAGGTTCCAAATGAGCGGCGGGCGCGGCACCTTCGATGGGCAGCACTGGCGGGAAGAACTTCTTCGCAAGCGCACCAAGGAAGCGTTAGAGCGTTACCCGGCTGGCGAACGCCGCCTGCATTATAACGAAGAATACAAACGGCAGACACTCATCTACAATCAGGAGCGCGACGCAAAGAAACGCGCGAAAAAAGAACGCTATGAGCAGCGGATGCGCAAGCAGGCAGAAGCCAGGAATCAGAAATCCGCTGCCAAAGCGCCGGTAACAGCCGAATCCTGATCTCTCCTTTCAGAAAGTGAATGAAAGGAGGGTTGAAGGATGGCAGCGAATAAAAGCAAAAAGCAGTTTCAAGGCAAAAATCGCCGGTTCCGCGGCGATGTCTGGTTGGATGAAAAAGTAAGCGGCAGAACTATGCACGCGCTGCAAGAGCGCGGCGTCAAATTCCCACCGGGTACGAATGTTCGAGGTACACGGGAATTTAAGGGCGAATACAAACGCCAGTTGAGTAAGTTCAGGCAGGAACACGCCGCAAAGATCGCCGCCAAAAAAGAAGCTGCAAAGGCGGCGCAGGCAGCTGCGCAGCAGCCCGCAGCCGAAGAAACAGCGCAATCCTAATTACAAAAGTCACGGCTCCATCCCCCTGTGAGCCGACTGTGGCGTATCATCCCCTGATACGCAGAAATCCCCGGTTCCGAGCTGGGAACGCGGAACCGGGGGATCTCAAAAAGTTATTCTTGTATGTTCATGTCAATTCGCACTCGCCCCTATAGGTTTCCTGTCTAACCGGTATTCCGTAGATCGCCAAATCTATTTCAAAAAAGGAGAGGTACGAAATGAAAACTGTAAGAAAACTCACGATCTTGCTGCTTGTGCTGTCTATGATTTTCTCCGTAAGCGTCAGCGCATCCGCAGCTCCCGCAAGCGCGGCAACCCTCCAGATTTTATATGATGGAGAGCCGGTTCTTGATGTAGAGCCAGTCGCATTTGAAATTACAGCGAACATGACCGCAAAAGATGCGGTGGACATGTTTGCAGATGTGCTGGAGCATACATGGACGCCCAGTGTCTTTCCGGGCTCTTCGACCACTGACTACGTCATTGACACCATTTTAGGCATTGGCAGTGAGCCGGTTGGCGCAGATTCCGGTATTCCAGCTGTTCTTTGGAGTGCAACATATCCGGGCTATGGCCTCGAATATACCGAAGGCACTGGCGACGATGCGGTTTACCATTACATCTACGTTGGATACGAATGGCGCTTTACCGTAAATGGCACAGTACCAGAGAATTGCGCACAGGTTGGGTACCGCTCCTTCCCGGAATATCCACTCAATCGCTATATCATTCAACCCGGCGATGCACTGGTTGTAGAGTACAGCTTACTCGTTGAGCGTTGGACAGCAAATTATAATTGGCTGATTGACTAACACGCACCATACATCCCCCCCATCTGACCCTTTATTGGGAACACCGTAGGTTCCGCAATCCTACGTTCCATTTTTCTAAAATTGCGGGCAGCTTGGACTGCCCCACCCGAGCTGCCTGACATAGGGCGAAATTTTATGAAGGAGATTGCACAATGAAAACTGCAAAGAAACTCACAGCCCTCCTGCTGGCGGTCGTCATGGTTCTTGCCATGAGCGTCAGCGCATTCGCGGCCACCACCAGCACCGCGACGATCCAGGTCATCTATGGCGGCGAGCCTGTCCTGGATGCGGAACCCGTATCGTTCGAGATCACGGCAGGCATGACGGCAAAGGATGCTCTCGATCAGTATACGGATATTCTTGAAAACACATGGAAAGTTGTCCCCAGCACGAACCCCGGCTTTGGCAGTACTGCATACGCTGTTGACACGATTTTAGGATTTGGCGGCGAGCCTGTTGGCAGCGCATCTGGTATTCCCGCCGTACATTGGAGCGACACGTATGCAGGCTATGGTCTTGAATACACCGAAGGCACCGGCGACGATACTGTATACCACTTCATCTATGTCGGCAATGACTGGCTGTTTACCGTAAACGGCAGTGTTCCGCTGGATCCTGATCATACTTTGGATGACGGCGTTACGCCCTATCAGTACTACATGGATCAGTACACCGTTCAGGCTGGCGACGCAATCGTTGTGGAACACACGCGGCAGATTGAGCGTTGGACCGGCACTTCCGACTGGATTTCTGGTACCTGATCCGCTAAAAATCAAGCTGTAACCTAAACCTTCGGCCCGCGCCCATGCCGGCCCATAACGCTTGGGCGCGGGCCTTTTCTTAAGAGAGGAGAACCACATCAATGCGCGCTGTGCAAAAAAAACGATTGAGCGCACTCCTTCTGATAGGGGCGCTTCTTTTTATACTTACCAGCTTTATGCTCCCTGTTTATGCCGCGGAAACATCTGCCGGGAGCGGGAGCAACTCAAATGGCTATATTGAAGACATTAAAATACAGTCATCTACATCAGGCAATCCCATTCCAAACTATTCGTTTGACAAAAATACTACAAGTTACGACATCGATCTTTACAACAGCACTTTCCCACTGTTTACGCTATCTGCTAAAAAGACTGCTGTAGAGGGGAAAAACTTATATTACTATATGGTGCTTGATGCTGGCACTACTTCGGAAACTTTCGCATTAGGCACAGATGGTTTCAAACTGGTAACGCCTACTACTGCTAGCGCTAAACCAATGCCCACTAAAATTCCAACTTTATCGTGCGGGAAACATACATTGTCCGTTCGTGTTGGAAAAAGTAATGATAAACAAAACTTCGTCGATAATATATATGACGAATATATTTATAATTTTACACTAAAACCCGGATTTTCCTCTCTGGATGTATTGGATGAAGCAAACAAATCCTCTCTTTCCCCGAAATATACCACAGCTACCTGCTATTTCAACAACATTTTTTCTGCCACAACGACGGGTAATAAGATCACATTAAAGGGAAGCTTTAAGAACCCTGACAAGAAAACGTCGTGTTATATCGGTGAAACATTGGTAACCGGTACAATAGCAAATGGCAAGACAACACTATCAGAAGTGGTAAACCTTTCTGCGTATGCCGACGAGAATGTGCAAGGTGTATATAAAATTCCCGTTAGCCTTGTCCACAACGGAGATAGGGATCTGCGCACCGAAAACACGATATACGTTATCAACACCGAGCGTGCCGCACCTGTTATTACAGGCACTTCGGAGCTAAACGTTGAATGTGACAAACTGGATACGCCTAAGCTCAGTGTAACTGCAACGGTTCCGGATGGTGCGGTAGCGACCTATCAGTGGTATTCGGCCATAGCTAATTCAGATATTTCATTTCAGCCTATTGCGGGAGCAACAGGCAGTTCATATACAATTCCAACCAAAGATACCAGCGCGGCGGGCACACGTTACTATCGCTGTAAAGTGACCAGCACTGTTTCGATCGATGGTATCGGAGAAATTTCATTTGATGCAACAAGTGATATCTTTTCTGTAAAAACGAAACTCAGCTACATTTCAAAACCCAATATTTTCAAGGAACTTGGTTCTTTCGTTTCGACAGGCGAGAATAAATATGCAGATATATATAGGACAAATTATAGCAGCGGCGAGAAATTTGATCTCATGTATATCAGCGTTCAAGAGCCAGAACCCGGTGTTTCCTTGCACTATGAATACTTCGTCAATACAAAGCCTGATCTAAAAACTGCAAGTCCGCTGGAGGTAGTCTCTGGACAAGCTTGGGTATCAGCAGATGATCAGGGTAATCAGTATTCTATTACGTCAGTGGCACCTACAGAGGGATTCGAAGAAGGCGTTTATTATATTTACTGTACTGTTACGGCAACAGCAGACGGGGTGGAACCGGCAAGTGAAACCAGCGGTCCGGTTCGCCTGGTATATTCCCGGGTCGAGCTGGAAGGCTTCACAGGCTCCGGAACAAAGGAAAATCCATACCAGCTCACATCCGAGGCCGATCTGATAAAACTCCGTAAGATCGTCAACGAGGACAACCAATGGTGCCCGGGCGTTCATTTCAAAATGATGAACAATATCGTGCTGTCTCCCACGTGGGAACCCATCGGCACAAAGATAGACAGGTCCCCCGAAATTGAAGACGCAGCGAAGAAAAAATATGAATGGCGCGCATTCGGCGGTATTTTCGACGGCGGCGGGCATAAATTGACCGTTGCAACAGAGGGAAAGCCTCTGTTTAACTTCACCAGTGATGCCACCATCAAAAATCTGAATATCTATGGCGAAAAAATCAACGGAAACGGCCTGATCGATGGTTTATTTGCGGACTACGGCGCGGATGGAAACTATTGGACCGGCGTACCGAACTGCGTCACCATCCAGAATGTGCATCTGTTGAATGGATCGTCTACGCTTCGCTCGGGCTTTATGCTGGGCAGCGGCTCCGGTAAAAACACCATTACGATTGAAGGCTGCGTCGTCGAAGACAACGTCAAGATTGGCTATAGTGAAGAACTAAGCAACATCGGCTCCTTCGTCGGCGGTGATTTTAACGGACAAATTAACAACAGCTACAGCAAAGCCAATGTATATGGCAAAGATAACATTGGCGGTCTCGCAGGTAAAAAGGGACAAAGTATGGGCATGTGCGAGATCCGCAACAGCCATTTCAGCGGCAATCTGGTCGCGACCGGCGACTGGGTCGGCGGCCTGATCGCAAAGGGCTATACAGATAAGTCCGCGCCCAACACGATGGCTGTCTCCATTATCAACAGCTATGTCGATGGCAATGTCACCGGCGCGGATTATGTCGGTGGCTTGTTCGGCGGCGAAGGCGGCTTGAAGCAATGCTGGAATGAATGCTGGATCAAGGACAGCTTCTTCTATGGAACGATCACAGCGACTGGCAATAATGTCGGCGGCATTATTGGCTATATGCGTTCCATTGATAAGTGCCAGCATATCGAAAACAACTATTTCTATGAAAAATCCGGAAACGTTACGGAGCTGATTGGCAAGGTCGAAGAGTATGACAAGACCAAGGACTTTGGCTTTGATAATGCTGCGCTGAAAGCATATCAGGACAACATGGGCTCTGCCAAAACCGCAGAGGAATTTAAGAATGGTACTGTCAAAGACCTCCTGAATGAAGGCAGCGACTACAAGAACTGGACACAGGGCGAAAATGCACTGTACCCGACGCTGCTCGGCGCGTCCGTCGTTACCCGTCTGGACATTTCCGGTACTTACAAGACGACATTCTATCTTGGCGAAGACCTCAATTTGACTGGCATGAAGATCACCGCTGTCTACAGCGATGGCAAGAGCGTCACGGTCGGTCCGACGGATGCCGATGTTACGATCACCGGCTATGACAAGAACAAGAACGAGGTCCAGAAGCTCACGATCTCCTACAAGGGTGCAACCGCGGAGATCACCGTCAAGGTCCTCAAGTCCTCCAACATCACAGTCTATTTCACGCTCCTTGGCGACACCGTACACGACGATGGCACGACGCATACGCTCGCGGACAATAACCTGACCGAGTGGCTCCCGCGCACGGATTATAGCGTTGATCTGAACGCAACGGTTCTGGATGTTGTCCAGGCAGCCTTTAAAGCAAATGAAATTACATTTGTCAACGAAAAGGGCAACTACATTTCTTCTGTCACTTACAACGATGTAACACTGACAGAAAAAATGAATAGTGCCGAGATGAAGTCTGGCTGGATGTACACGCTCAATGGCGTTCATTCCGGTAATGCTGTCAACGAGCAGTTCCTGAACAGCGGCGACGAGATCATCTTCCATTGGACGGACGACTACACTAAGGAAAGCAGCATCGGCGGCGGCGACAAGCCCACGCCGAAGCCCGGCGACAAGGTAACTGCGGAGGAACTGGCAGAAGCCTATAAGGATACCGGCGACGCGCTTGCGCTCAAGACGCCGGGAACCGGTTCTATTGAGGGCGAATGGCTCATGCTCGGTCTTGCCCGCGCAGAGCATACGATCACCACGGAAAACCGCAATACCTATCTGGATGCGGTCCGCAGCTACATCAACGCAAGATACAAAGACGGCAAGCTGTATGACGCCGACTTTAAGACGACCGTCTCTACAGACAACTCCCGTATCATTCTTGCTTTGACCGCTCTGGGCGAAGACCCGCAGACGTTCGTACCCGGCAAGGATCTGTTGAAGGGCTACAGCGATTTCGACTGGGTCAAGAAGCAGGGCGTCAACGGCACGATCTGGGCGCTCATCGCGCTGGACAGCAACCAGTACGAAATTCCCACCGGCACCACGACCCGCGACAAGCTGATCGCTGAGATTCTGGATAAGCGGACGGCCAACGGCGGCTGGGCGACCAGCGGCAGCGTGGCAGACGCCGACATGACGGCAATGGCGATTCAGGCGCTTGCCCCGTACTACAGCAGAGCAAACGTCAAGACAGCTGTTGACAATGCACTCACGCTTCTCAGCAAGACGCAGAATAACGAAACCGGCGCTTACTACAACTCCTACAATGAGCTGAGTGTGGAGAGCACCGCGCAGGTTATCGCCGCATTGACCTCGCTTGGCACCAACCCCACCAAGGATAACCGCTTCATCACGAACTCCGGCTTGACGCTGCTTGACGGCCTGATGAACTTCTACAACGGCAGCGGCGAGTTCAAGCACACGGTAAACGGTCAGGGCAACGCGATGGCGACCGAGCAGAGCTATTATGCGCTCGTTTCGTACTATCGTCTTCTGAACGGCAAATCTTCGCTCTATGATATGTCCGACAATGGTTCTACGCCTGAAAGCGTTGAATCCGTAATCGAGAAAATCAAACAGATTCCCGATCCGGTTGACGAAGACAGCTATGAAGCAATCGTCGCGGCGCGTGAAGCGTACAACAAGCTGACGGATAGCGAGGAAAATCAGGTTCCGGCGCAGTATTTGAACAAGCTCGTCAATGCCGAAACCGATTACGCGGCACTTTTGGAAAAGGCAAAGACCGACGCCAAGAATAAGCTGAACGAGCATTACCTCAGCTTCAATCAGGAAGAGTACGGCGAAGCCGGCAGAAAGAAGCTCGCCGAGATCCTCTCTACGGCGCAGAAGAACATCGCTTCTGCAAAGAGCTGCAAGCAGGTTTCGACGCTGCGTGATCGGGCAATCGAGGATATGAACGCCGTCAAGAAGGGCGATATGACTGTCACCTTCCGCTTGATCGGCGCACTCGAAGCGACGCAGGACGTTGACCTGACCTCGAACAGCTACCTGCCTGAATATGTAACGTGGATCCCCACCACGAAGTATGAGGTGGCAAGCAACGCAACGGTTTATGACCTCTATACAGAAGCCATGACGAAAGCGGGTCTGCGGTCCGTTGGTGCAGACAACAACTATGTCAAGACGATCTATGCACCGTCCTGCCTCGGCGGTTATGCTCTGAGTGAATTTACGAACGGCACGCGCTCTGGCTGGATGTACACGATCAATGGCTCGCACCCGAATTACGGTCTGAAAGAGCAGGAACTGAAAGATGGCGATGTGGTCGTCTGGCATTACGTCAATGACTACGCGCACGAAGTTTCCGACTGGAACGGCGGTGCGCAGTATCCCTCGCTCGGCAATGGCACGTACTACAACGGCTGGCTCCGCGCAGCGGATATCAGCCCCGAGCAGTATGTCCAGCAGCTCCTTGGCAAGATCCTGACGGTCGGCAAGCACGGCACGGTCGAACCGAAGCTCACCATGTCGCATATCGGCAAGTCCGTCACCTTCACCTTCAAGCCCGACGCGGGCTATCGCGTGAAAGATGTTAAGGTGAATGGCAAGTCCGTCGGCGCTGTCACGACCTATACCATTGACAAGCTCACCGTATCGACCAGAATCGAGGTTGAGTTTACCGATGGCAAGCTGCCGTTTACGGACGTTCTGCAAGCTGACTGGTTCTACAATGACGTCGTTTTCGCCTATGAGAACGGACTGTTCTCCGGCACGAGCGACACAACGTTCTCGCCGAACGCCAGCATGACCCGTGCAATGCTCGTCACGGTTCTGTACCGTCTCGAAGGCCAGCCCGCAGTCAACGGACGCAGCGGCTTCTCCGATGTGACGTTCAACAGCTACTATGAGGACGCTGTGACGTGGGCAGCCGACAACGGCATCGTCAACGGCACCAGCACCACGACGTTCAGCCCGAACGCAAACGTCACCCGTGAGCAGATGGCGGCAATTCTGTACCGCTATGCGCAGTACAAGAAGTACAATACCGCCGCAAGCTCCGGCTTGAACAGCTTCTCTGACCATGCAAGTGTGTCCGGTTATGCCGTGATGCCGCTGCAATGGGCAGTTGCCGAAAAGCTGATCAACGGCAGCGCCGGTAAGCTCATGCCCACCGGCAACGCGACCCGCGCACAAGTAGCGGCGATTCTTCATAGATTCGTCACGAACGTCGCGAAATAACACTTTGCAGCACAGGACTGCCCCCTTTTGGGGGCAGCCCTGCTTGCCGCATTTTAGGGGGATTACAATATGAAGCAAATTCGTAAGCTTGCAGCACTGATTCTGGTGCTTTCCGTTCTGTTCTCGCTGGCGGTTCCCACCCTTGCAGCGTCCAGCGTTCAGACGGAAATGCAGGGCAGCGCGGCGTATATGGTTTCCGCCGTGAAAGCGCCCGAAGTAAGCTCCATCGGCGGTGAATGGGCGGTGCTTGGTCTTGCCCGTTCCGGTTATTCCGTTCCTAAAGATTACTTTGATAACTACTATGCAAACGTCGAAAAGTATGTAAAAAGCTGCAAAGGCGTATTGCACGAGCGCAAATACACTGAATATTCCCGTGTCATCCTCGCGCTGACTGCCATCGGGCGCGACCCGTCGAACGTTGCAGGCTACAATCTTCTCATGCCGCTCGGCGACTTTGACAAAACCATCTGGCAGGGCTTGAACGGTCCCATCTGGGCGCTCATTGCCCTTGACTCCGGGAACTACGACATTCCGAAAAACACCTCTGCAAAAACGCAGGCCACGCGCCAGCTGTATATTGACGAAATCCTGAACCGCCAGATGAAAGACGGCGGCTGGAGTCTGACCGGCACCGGAGATTCCGATGTAGACATCACCGCCATGGCGCTTCAGGTCCTCGCCAAATATCAGGATCAAAAGGCCGTCAAAACCGCGACTGACAGCGCCTTAACATGGCTTTCCAAAAATCAGGACAGCAAGGGCGGCTATGCGTCGTGGGGCGCGACGAACGTGGAATCCGTCGCACAGGTCGTCGTCGCGCTCTGTGAGCTGGGCATCAGCCTTGACGATTCCCGCTTTGTGAAAAACGGCCACACGCTGACAGAAAACCTCCTGTCCTTCCGGCAGTCGAACGGCGGCTTCTATCACGTCCTTGACGGTTCGGACGGCAATAACCAGATGTCTGCGGAACAGGGCTTTTACGCTTTGGTCGCCATTGACCGCGCGGCAAATGGCGAAAACAGCCTGTACCGCATGGGCGACGTGACCAAGAACACCTCGAAACCCAGCACAAGCGTCAACAAGGGCAATGTGGACGCTTCTGTGAATGTTCCCGGCGTGACCGCTCCCGGCACAACGTTCTCGGACATCAAGAATCACGCGAACAAAGCTGCTATCGAAGAACTTGCATCCCGCGGCATCATCAACGGCATGGGAAAAGGCACGTTCATGCCCAACAAGACCATGACGCGCGCGGAATTTGCCGCCATCGTCACACGCGCCCTCGGTCTGACTGCCAAGGACACGAAAGTATTTTCTGACGTTCCCAGCTCCAAATGGTACGCCGGTTACATCGGCACAGCCAACAGCAGCGGCATTGTCAACGGCGTTGGCAGCGGCAAGTTTAATCCGGACGGCACGATCACCCGGCAGGAGGCCGCCGCAATGGTGGCAAGAGCCGCAAAGCTCTGCGGTCTGGATACCGCGATGGACGCGGCATCGATCAAGGATATGCTGGCGCAGTTCGGAGATTACCGGGGCGTAGCAAGCTGGGCAAAGGAACCGCTGGCGTTCTGCTACTCGGCGGGGATCCTCGACCAGAGTGATCTCAATATTGAACCGACAAAAGCGATCCTGCGCTGCGAGATCGCGCAGATGCTTTACAATATGTTGGTTACTTCGGAGTTGATCTGATATGACATTTTGGCAGAAGAATAAGTGGAAAATCATCGCGCCGGTTCTGATCGTACTGGTGCTGGCGGCAGCGTTCGTCTTCGGCGACCGGAATATGCCGAAGCAGAAAGACCCAGCAGAGCAAACAACCGTCGCTGCCCCGGCAGAAGCCCCCGAGCAGCCAACTGCTGACGCTCCAGTGCAGACGCCGGAACAGCCCGCAGCGACGGCAGATGTGCCGGATGATGCTGAGACGGAACCGACAGAAGCACCCACAGAAAGCGCACCAGAGCCGTCTGACGAGCCGCAGACGGACGAACCGGCGCAGACTGATACCGAGCAGCCGGAATACGTTTCCCCGGAGGAAATTCAGGCAAACGCGACCGGCGAATATGAAGAAGTCAACGGTATGCTGATCGACACCGGCACACACAAGGACAAGTATCAGACCGACCCCGTGCCAGAGGGCAAACCTATTCCGGTCGAACCGGAGGATGTGGAAATCGGCAACACGGAATACACCTGTACGCTCTCCATCTCCTGCGCCACCATTCTGGATAACATGGATTTGTGCAAAGAAGAAAAACGGGAGCTGGTTCCGGAGGACGGTTGGATCCTCAAGCCGATGACCGTCACGTTCTACGAGGGCGAAAGTGTCTTCAATGTCTTGCAGCGAACGTGTAAACAGCAGAAGATCCACATGGAGTTTTCCAACACACCGATCTACAACTCTGCCTATATCGAAGGAATCAACAATCTTTATGAGTTTGACGTAGGCAATCTCTCCGGTTGGATGTATCGTGTCAATGACTGGTTCCCGAATTACGGATGCAGCCGCTATCTGCTCCAGGACGGCGACGTGATCGAGTGGGTCTATACCTGCGACCTCGGAGATGATGTAGGCGGCGGCTACGCAACGGGCGGCTGATGAAAAACAAAGACGCTTTTTCGGGGTATCATCCCATTATCAATTTCCTGTACTACGCGCTGGTTCTCTTACTATCCATGTGCTTAATGCACCCGGTCTATCTGGCGATCTCGCTGACCGGCGCATTGGCATATGACGTCTATCTCAAAGGCAAAAAAGCCGTGCGCTTCGCCGTCATGGGGTTACTTCCCATGACGGTGATCGCCGCGCTGGTCAACCCCGCGTTTAACCACGAGGGGCAAACGATGCTGACGTACTTACCCTCCGGGAATCCTCTGACGCTGGAATCCATTCTCTACGGCGTTGCAGCGGCGGTCATGCTGGCAAGCGTTGTCTTGTGGTTTTCGAGTTATAACGAAATTATGACCTCGGATAAGTTTGTATATCTGTTTGGACGCATGATTCCCGCACTTTCGTTGGTATTGTCGATGGCGCTGCGCTTTATCCCAAAGTTCAAGGCACAGATGGAAGTTGTCTCCGAAGCGCAGGCGTGTATCGGGCGCGACACGAAAACCGGCAGCGTGATTCGGCGCGTTGGCAACGCCGTCAAAATCTTCTCCATCATGGTAACGTGGTCACTTGAAAATGCCATCGAAACGGCAGATTCCATGCGTTCGCGCGGCTACGGATTGCCCGGACGCACGGCGTTTTCCATCTACCGCTTTGACGACCGTGACAAAACAGCCCTCGCGTGGCTGATCTTCTGCGGCGCGTATCTCATTTCCGGTTGGATGGCTGGTGCTGCCTACTACCGCTACTATCCGACTGTCAAACTCGCCGTGTGGACGCCCCTGACCGTGAGTTTTATGCTCGTTTACCTTGCACTGGTATTGACACCGGTAATGCTCGACCGAAAGGAGGACAGGCAGTGGAAATCTTTACAATCAAAGGCTTGAATTTTGCTTACCCGGAACAAGCGAAAAACGCAATTTCCGATTTGTCGCTGTCCGTCCAGCCGGGCGAGTTTCTGGTGCTTTGCGGCCCCTCGGGCTGCGGCAAATCGACGCTGCTGCGGCAGCTCAAAACCGTCCTTGCGCCGCACGGGCGCAGAAGCGGCGAGATTCTGTTTGAGGGAAGAAATCTGGATTCCCTTGACCAGCGCGAACAGGCCGAAAAGATCGGCTTCGTGCAGCAGAGTCCCGAAAATCAGATCGTCACGGATAAGGTCTGGCATGAGCTGGCGTTTGGCTTGGAATCTCTCGGCTATGATACGCCGACCATTCGCCGCCGCGTTGCGGAAATGGCGTCGTTTTTCGGGATTCAGAAATGGTTTTATAAGCCCGTCACAGAGCTGTCCGGCGGTCAGAAACAGCTCTTGAATCTCGCTTCCGTCATGGTTTTACAGCCGAAGGTTCTGATTCTCGACGAGCCGACAAGCCAGCTCGACCCCATTGCCGCGTCGGATTTTTTAGCCACGCTCGGCAAGATCAACCGCGAGCTTGGTACGACGATCATTTTGACCGAACATCGTCTGGAAGAAGCGTTCTCGTTTGCCTCGCGCGTGGCAGTCATGGACGGTGGCAAGCTCCTTTGCACCGGCACGCCTGCGGAGGTGGGCGCGGAGTTGAAAAGCAGCGGCAACGCGATGTTCCTCGCCATGCCCGCCGCCATGCGCATCTGGAGCGCGACGGATTCTACGGCGGCCTGCCCCATTTCCGTCTGCGATGGGCGAAACTGGCTGCTCGATTATGCGAAAGCGCATGACCTGCAAGCCATTCCCGAAGAAAACAAAAACGCACCGGACACGGAAACCGTTGTCTCGGCGCGGGAACTCTGGTTCAAATATGACAAGGATTTGCCGGATGTGGTCAAAGGCTTGTCGCTGGAGTTGCACAAGGGCGAATTTCTTGCCCTGCTCGGCGGCAACGGCACGGGAAAAACGACCTCCATGCGGCTGCTTGCCGGGTTGCGGAAAGCCTATCGCGGCGAGCTACATATCACCGGCACGGTCGGGATGCTGCCCCAGAATCCACAGGCGCTTTTTGTGAAATCCACCGTTCGTGAAGATCTCCTTGAAATTCTTCCAAAAGCGGAGCGGAAGTCTGAGCGTCTGGCCCAAGTCGTTTCCCTCTGCAAGCTGGCAGAGCTGCTTGACCGCCATCCGTATGATCTTTCTGGCGGCGAACAGCAGCGCGCCGCGCTGGCGAAGATCCTGCTCCTGAATCCCGACATTCTGCTCCTCGACGAACCGACAAAGGGCTTGGACGCGGAGTTCAAACAGGTTTTTGGGCAGATTTTGCGAACACTGCAAGCGTCCGGCGTAGCCATTCTCATGGTCAGCCACGACATCGAGTTCTGCGCGAAATATGCAGACCGGTGTGCGCTGTTTTTTGACGGAAACATCGTCACCGAAGCCGAACCCAAAACATTTTTCAGCGGCAACAGCTTCTATACGACCGCTGCAAATCGAATCGCCCGTGACGTGCTGCCCGAAGCGGTCACGCCCGAGGACGTCATTTCTGCCTGCGGCGGCGCGGTCGAACCGGAACCGGAGCTGCCGCTGTACGAACGCACGCTGCCCGAACCGAAGACGGAAAAAGCAGCCGCGAAGAAACTGCCCGTCTGGCGCAAGCTCCTTGCCGCCGTGTCGGGCATCGTATCACTGATACTGATTATTCAGACGCTCAACGTCACCGATCTCACGAAGCTCGTAACTGCGGAAGGCTTGACCGCCCTCGCGGGCGACCAGCTGAAGCTCTACGGTGTGATGCTCGTCTCCATGCTCGTCTTCGCGCTGTCCGTGAGCCGCAAAGCAGAGCATCCGGACTACCTGATTCAGACGCCGGTCGAAAAGCGGAAACTGCAAAAGCGCACCGTCGCTGCGACGCTTTTGATTCTTCTGCTCATTCCGCTGACGCTGTTCATCGGCGCGTACTATTTCGACGGCAGAAAGTATTATTTCATTTCGCTGCTCATTTTGCTGGAATGTATGCTGCCGTTCTTCCTGATTTTCGAGGGGCGCAAGCCGCAGGCACGGGAGCTGGTGTTGATTGCGGTTCTGGTTGCGTTGAACGTTGCGGGTCGCGCTGTGTTCTTCATGCTGCCCGAGTTCAAGCCGGTCGTTGCAATGACGATCCTTGCGGGCGTGGCCTTTGGCGGCGAGACAGGATTCCTCGTCGGCGCGATGACCATGCTTGTCTCGAATATGCTGTTTTCGCAAGGTCAGTGGACGCCGTGGCAGATGTTCTCGATGGGCATTATTGGCTGGCTGGCGGGCGTTCTTTACCGCAAAGGCGTGCTGCGGCGCAGCCGCATCAGCCTCTGTATCTTCGGCGTGATCTGTTCCACGATTGTGTATGGCGGCATTATGAATCCCGCGTCGGCGCTCATGTGGGCGCACACGATCAACTGGAACATCCTCAAAAGTTACTATCTGACCGGCATTCCGGTCGATCTTGTCCGCGCTATTGCCACTTTTATCTTCCTCTGGCTCGGTGCGGAACCAATGCTCGAAAAGCTCGACAGAATTAAGACGAAATACGGCTTAGCGGAGTGACGTTTTTCGGAGGAAAACGAAGGACGCACAACCGGCAAGCAGGGCAAGTGTTTATACACACTTGCAAAACGCGAGGAAACGGCACGTGCCGTTTCCTCGCTTCGCTTGTTGGGGAGTATCCTCCCCAAGCCCCAAAACACATCCGGAAAACCGGATGGCAGCGCACCTTCGGTGCTTACACGCAGAACGATCATCGCTCGATCTGCTCCGGTCGCTTCGCTCTTTGTGAAGCCTCCTGCGGGGCAAGATACGGGCGCAGATTTTCCCGGTGCGTGAGCAATTCCCGTGCCTGTTCCTTCGCGTCCCGGTACGCCGCATAGGCGTCCTTTTTCTTCGCAAGCAGCTGACTGTATTCCATATCGAGAGACTTTTTAGAAGGGAGCTTTTGCAGCCCCAGCTCATTAAACGCACGCTTTGCCGCGCGGTGCCGGTCGATCTCCTGCCGATGCTCGTTCAGAAACTTTTTCGAGTAACCGGACGCTTTGTACTGTTGGAAAACATCCCGCGTGCGGGCGTAATTGAGAACGTGCCGCCGCAGCACGTCGATCTGCGTCAGTCGTTTCTGCGCCGCGTTCATCTGGTCCAGAAGTTCCCGGCAGTGCGCGGATGCCTCGTCCGCTTTCTGCGTCAGCACATCGTAGCGCCCGCCGCAGACCGTTTGCAGATACAAAAGCGATTTTGACGCAGCTTTTGTATTGAAATTTGTAGCCCATCGCTCGTAGGCAAAACCTTTGTTGGCGGCGTGGATCGCTGCCAGGTCGAGGATTTTCTGCACATTCTGCTGTGCCGGGATCGGCTTTTGTTCGCGCGTCTGCCGCTGCTTCTTGCCGGAGATGACAGCGCGGATCGCATCCTCGGTGTACTCATTTTTGAGAGAATCGAACCGGATATTTTTCTGTCCGGGTTTGCAGAGCGTCAGGTGCTTGCCGCGCTTGACCGTGTACCCGGACTGCTGAAGCAAATCGAGAAATGCGTCAAACGTGTGCGGGTGCTTTGAGAGCGCGTCGTCAATGGCGATCCGCGCAAGCTCCCGATGGGAACTCTTCGCGCGATTGCCCAGCCACTTGCCGTAATGGCTGTGCGTATAGCGCTTCGGGTTTTGGACAACGGACAGCTGATGTTCCAGGCAGATCAGGTCGCTGAGCCGCGAGACGGCACGCCACGAACCGAGAAAATCCCGAAACTTATGCTTATAATCCAGCGTGACGGCGTTCCAGTAGATGTGGTTGTGAATGTGCTTTTTGTCGGTGTGCGTGCAGACGAAAAAGGCGTGCTTGCCTTTGAGAAAACGGGACGCAAGCTCATAGCCGACGCGGTTTGCTTCTTCCGGTGTGATCTCGCCGGGCTTGAACGACTGGCGAATCTGGTACAGGATCACGCCGCCGTCCTGCGCCCGTCCGGTAAGCTGCGCATACTCGCGCTGCGCAAGCAAAAATTCCGCGTCGGCGGTGTGCCGGTCACAGGCGTAGGCTGTGACAAACGCGCCCTGTCCGGTCTTCTCCGGGTTCAGACCATAGCCGGTGCTGTCCGTCAGCATCTGCGTGATGGTCTGACCTTTGTTGATGTGCATGGGAATAATACGTGTGGTCGCCACAGAAACGTCCCCCCTTCCGGAATGATTTTGTAAATGATTGACTGGGCGGTTGTATCGCCGCCCGGTTCTGTGTTATACTGAATGTGTTATCAGAGGATAAAAAGATCATACAGTGAGGACTACGAAATTGAAAAAACAGGAACAGATTTTCACCTGCAACGTTTGCCACTACATTTTTGCGGCAGCGGAACCTTGCACGCAATGCCCGGACTGCGGGAAAGCCAATGTCCGACCGGCAAGCGCGGAAGAACGGCAGGAATTTGAGGACCGGAAAAAGCACGCAGAGGCGTGGAAATAAGAAAAAGCGCTGGATGATCGTAACGACCATCCAGCGCAGTTTTTAGTAAAGCCAGTCCTGAAGGGCATATCGCAGGTCCTGCAATTTCCCGAGCAGCCACATCGCCAGCATCGGCAAGCCGAACGGGCTGATGAGGAACGCGAAGACAAGGACGATGATGCCGTTCGTGCGGTTGACGGCAAAGAAGATGATTGCCGCCAGAATCGCAAACACGGTTCCTGCCAATGCGAAAATACCGGCAGATACGCTGAGCAGGAACGCCGCAAAATGCACCACCAGAATCAGCGCGAGCATAACCGGCGCGAACAGGATTTTCAAAAGCAGCCGCATGGGAAAGCCCCCCTTCTTTCTTTTTTTCCAGCGTACCAGAAAGTCTTCCCGTTTGCAAGGATGCGGACGGGGCAAATGCTCCGTTATGCGACGAGCGCCAGCCGGGAGAGGATCGTATTCGCCGCCTGCCATAACTGTTCCTGCCGCTGGAGCAAATCCTCCATGTCGGCATCGTAAAACCGCCCCGTTTCATTCAGCCGCCGCGCGATCTGATTGAGGTTATTGCTGGAGCGGCGCAGCAGCGAGATCATTTTGCGCAGCTCTGGCAGGTCGAGCTTGATAATGAAGCCGTCAATGGCAATTTTCCGCAGATATGCGCTAAGATTGTCTGTGCCGACCTGTTCCATTTTCTGTGCAATTAGTTCGTGCTCTTTTTCGGAAACCCAAAAGATGATCTGGATATTTCGCTTTCTGCTCATATCACCGCTCCTGCACCGGTTCCTTTGGCGGCTTGCCAGTCTCTTTCTCGGGCGAAGCCTTGCGCAGCTTATCCCGGACAGAGGGCGCACGCTGCCTGACCTTGCGCGGTGGGCGCGACCGGTCTTCCTTCTGATCGACCACAGCGAACACGCCCTTCCTTCCGTCCATGCCTGTCCGCGCCAGCGACGGATACGGAAGACGCTTCTGAAGTGCCGCCGTATCTTTGCTGGATGCCCGCGCACAGAAATCCGGGGAAAGCGGCACCATGAAGTGTGTGCCGCTCGGGCTGTTCGGCTCTGCCAGCGCCGACATCTGCCTGCAAATGCGGAGCGCTTCGTTATCAATATCTACCGCCGTGAGCGGCTGCGTCAAAAGGTATTCGTGGCGCACCTGCCGTGCAAAAACGCCCAGCAGAACAGAATGGCTGCGGTCAACTACATAGTCCAAACGGCGGTCGCTGCCGCCGCCTTCATCCGGTTCTATCGGGATAGTCTTTGCCCATTCCCGGTTATCACCACCGGAGCGGTCGTCCCAGCTCTTGACATTGATCGTATTTGCCAGCACGAACATGGTACGCTCGAATCCGAAGGAACGCACGACCTCTCTGGCTCCCTCCGGACTCAGAACATTGTGCTGGTAGTGATCCGCGATTGCACGCTCGATGGCGTCACGGCAGTCAATATTTGCACGCTTTGATGCCCGGTACTGCTCCAATTCCTCATGCTCCCGTGCATACGAACCGGAATGCGGATAAACCGGCGTTTTCCACCAACGAAGGAGCGTATTGGCGCGGCTCTCCATGCTATCACGCACCACATCCATATAGTCCGTCTCACGGTTTTCAAATTCCTTGAAGACATCTGCCAGCGGTGTCGGCGAAGATAACAGCGCCCGAGCCTGATCGAGCCGTAGATCGTTATTTTCCAGTGTCATCAGAATATCCTCGCGGGTGGTATATTCGTAGGTATGATTCAGTATCTCCTTGGGCGGCTGGCTGAGCAGCCAGCCGCGGTATCGTTCCTGCTCAGCAAACATTTTCTCGTACAGTTGTGTATTTATCGTTTCGGTGTTCATAATGCTGCCTCCATTTCTTTCTGTTTCGGTTTCAGATTCGGCTGCTCCGGTAATGCGGAACGGAGCTTCTGCAGGATGGATGGACGCGCAGATTTGGCAACCGCGTCATCGTCTCCTGCCAGACGCTCCATCGGGGTCTTGTCGTCGATGTTCAGCTCGGCATTGAGTTCTGCAAGCCGCGCGGATTTTTTGCGAAGTTCTTCTTCCTGCGGGAAAGGCTTGCCAAGCGCCGCTTTCGCCTCCTTGACCTGTGCGTACAGGTTGTCCAGATATGCCTTCTGCGACGTCACGCGCTCAGAGATCGCGTTCAGTGCATTGTCGATGCGGACAAGGTTGCCTCTGGCGTCCTTGCCCAGCTCGACGCGGTGTGACATCTGCCCTTTGAGCGTCAGAATGTAATCCTGCCCGAAATTCTCCAGCGTAAGCGCCATCTGAAACCCGCGATAGCTGCCGACCGACACCGGCTCCAAGTCCTTGACTTCCTTGCACGCCTCCAGCAGCGCCGCACCGGCGTTGTCCTTATCCGTAAGATTGTCGCCCTTGACCTCCATCCCGGCAAAACCGTCTTCCGGATGCGGGTGCGCAGCCAGCGTCTGTATATCCGATTCCAGACCGGCGATCATGTTCTTTGCCTCGTCGATCTGCTCCGGGAATTTGCGCAGGAGGTTGTCTTCCAGCCGGTATTGCTGGCTTTGATGATTTGCACGCATCAGCTTCAGCCTCGCAACGTCCACATCCAAATCCATCTTTTCCTTGATACGCTCGTCACCGGCGCAGAGCGCCTTGATTTCTGCGTAGGACAGCGCCGTTTCGTCAATGTCCTCACAGGAGCGAACCGGGGATTTTGAAGTCATGATCTGGCTGATAAATTTCTGCTTGTTTTCAATCGTCTGCCAGAGGTAGGCGTCAAACGTTCCCTCGGTCACATAGCGGTAAATATGGACTTCTTTGTTGCGGTTGCCCTGACGGATGATGCGTCCGCTGCGCTGTTCGAGATCACCCGGCCGCCACGGGCAGTCGAGGTCATGCAGCGCAATAAGCCGGTCTTGGACGTTCATGCCAGCGCCCATTTTGAAGGTACTGCCCATCAGGACGCGCACCTGTCCGGAGCGGACTTTACTGAACAGTTCCTTCTTGCGAATCTCGGTGTTCGCTTCATGGATGAACGCGATCTGTTCGCGCGGGATGCCCATAGCGACCAGCTTGCCGCGAATATCGTCGTAGACAGAAAACGGTGTGTCCGGTTCCACGCCGTCTTTGGCAAGCTGCGTTTCCAGTGCGCGAAGCTCCGGATTGTCAAGTGTCTTGCCCTTTGCCTTGGCTGGGGATGCCTTTGGCGTAGACAGGTCGCAGAAGACGAGTTGCGTGAGCTTGTCTGCCTGCCCATCCTGCCAGATGCGAAAAATATTGTCCACGCACCGGTTCACCTTGCTGCACGGGTCGTCCGGAAGGTTGGGGTTGATGATGCGCTGGTCAAGCCCCAGCTTGCGCCCATCCGACGTAATTTTCAGCATATTGTCCTTCTTCGCGTCAACCTTGCCGCTGTGAACCTCTGCCGCGCGTTTGGACAGCTCCTGCACCATGCCTTGCTGCACCTGCGTCGGCTGAGAAACCTCCGTATGGTAGACTGGCGTCGGTGTGGGCAGGTTGAGCTGATCGGCAGTCTTGATGTCTGCCGCCTCTTTGAACAGGTTCATCAGCTCCGGGAGGTTGAAAAACTTCGCAAAGCGTGTCCTTGCCCGGTAGCCGGTTCCTTCGGGAGCCAGCTCAATGGCGGTCGTTGTTTCGCCAAAGGTGGACGCCCAGCAGTCAAAGTGCGTCAGATCGCGTTCGCGGAGCGTATCGTGCTGCAAATACCGCATCATGGTAAAAAGCTCCGTCATGGAGTTGGAAACTGGCGTGCCGGTGGCAAACACAACGCCTTTGCCGCCCGTGATCTCGTCAATGTAGCGGCACTTCAAGAGCATATCCGATGATTTCTGCGCGTCGGTGGTGGAAAGACCTGCGACATTGCGCATTTTGGTGTAGAGAAATAAGTTCTTGTAGCTGTGCGCCTCGTCTACGTAGAGCCGGTCGATGCCGAGCTGCTCAAAGGTCACAACATCGTCCTTGCGTTCGGATTCATGCAGCTTTTCAAGCCTTGCCAGCAGCCCCTTTTTTGTGCGCTCCAAGCTCTTGATCGTAAAACGCTCAGCGTTTGCCGCTTGCAGCTCCCGGATACCGTCTTCGATCTCCCAAATCTGTTCCTGGAGCAAATGTTCCTGCCGCTCCTTGGAGATCGGGATTTTTTCAAACTGGCTGTGTCCGATGATGACGGCATCATAATCGCCGGTGGCAATCCGGGCGCAGAATTTCTTGCGGTTGCGGGTTTCAAAGTCCTTTTTGGTTGTGACAAGGATGTTCGCGGAGGGATAAAGCCGCAGAAATTCGGACGCCCACTGTTCTGTCAGATGGTTCGGCACAACGAACATGGCTTTCTGACAAAGCCCCAGCCGCTTGGATTCCATCTCTGCCGCGACCATCTCGAAGGTCTTGCCTGCGCCGACCTCGTGCGCCAACAGTGTATTGCCGCCATAGAGGATGTGCGCAATCGCGTTTTTCTGGTGTTCGCGCAGCGTGATCTCCGGGTTCATCCCGGAAAAGCGGATATGACTGCCGTCATACTCGCGCGGACGGGTGGCGTTGAATTTTTCGTTGTACTGCTGCACCAGCGTCTGCCGCCTGATTGGGTCCTTCCAAATCCAGTCCTGAAAGGCGTCTTTGATAGTCTGCTGCTTCTGCTGCGCAAGCGTCGTCTCCTTCTGGTTCAGCACGCGCTTTTCTACGCCGTTTTCATAGGTCGTGTCGTAGATTCGCACGTCGCGCAGATTCAGCGTCTCCTCCAGAATCCGGTACGCATTGGCGCGTTCCGTGCCGTAGGTCATGTACGCATTGACATCCTGCGTCGACGGGACGGATTTACCGCTGATGTTCCATTCGGCGGTACTGGGCGAATAGGTCACCTGAATCAGATGCTGCTTGTGATACGGGGGCTTGAAGGTCTGTTCCATGAACTGCTGGATATAGTCCCGGTCAATCCACGTTGCACCGAGGCGCACTTCAATTTCCGAAGCATCCAGATCCTTTGGCTGCGCCTGTTCCAGCGCCGCGACATTGACACTGTAATCCGCAGGACCGTCTTTGGAGAATCCGGGCGCGGCGTAGCTGCGGGCAATGCGCAGCTTCTCCCGAACGTTTCCGGAGAGGTATTCGTCTGCCGTCTGCCATTCCCGTTCCACAGGGTCAAAGAAAATGACGCCGTTCAGCTCATCGATCAATTTTTCCTGACTTTTGCCGGAGAGCTGCGCCATATACTCCATGTCCACACAGGCTTTTTCCGAGATGGACAGCGCCAGCGCCTCCGAAGCTGTGTCCACCGAGGTCACGACCTCATGCGGCTTGATGGTACGCTTCGTAAAAATATCCGCTTTTCGTTCCAGCTCCCGGTTTTCATTCAGAATTTCCAGCGAACAGAGCAGATAGTAGGAGCTGTCGTCGGAGAACGCAAGACTGTTGGCGCGGGAGTTAATAAGACCGTATTTTCCGGTGAACGCATCATAAAGACCGTTTAATTCCCGCTGCGTCTGCTGAATTATTTCATCAGAAACGAAGCTGTCCATCTGCTGTGCAATGAGCTTCTGTACGCAGTCGCGCAGCTCGACCATGCCCTTGACCCGCGCTTTTGCCGTCGCGTTCAGGTCAGGCTTGACCATGACGCTGTTTTCCCGGTAGTACACCTCGCCGCGAACGACGGCATAGGAAAAGTTTTTTACATTGGGGTCTGCGGGGATGGTTTCCTGAATGGACGCATCCTCGCCCAGCTCTGGCAGCGCCGCCTCCTGATACGTGCCGCGAATATATTTCACAGCGTCATGGAGCTGGTCTGCAAGTTCCAGCCCTTCAATGGGTTCAACGGTGAAATCCTGTTTTCCGTATTGCGTACTTTCCGAGGATTGTCTGCCGAGGATCATTTTGGGGTGGTCGATGAAATAATGGTTGATGGCAAAGCCGTCTGCGTTTTCGCCGAGCTGCGTCCACGCCGGTTCAAGATCAATCGGACGGTCGCGCTTTTGCAGGAACAGAATGTCGGATACCACGTCCGTACCGGCGTTTGCCTTGAACGCATTGTTGGGCAGACGAATGGCACCCAGCAGCTCGGCACGTTCCGCGATATACTTTCTGGCGCGGTCGTCCTTGCTGCCCAGCGTATAGCGGGAAGTCACAAACGCGACGATACCGCCCGGACGCACCTGATCGAGTGCCTTGGCAAAAAAGTAATTGTGAATAGAAAAACCGAGCTTGTTGTAAGCTCGGTCGTTTACCTGATATTGTCCGAATGGCACATTGCCGATGGCAAGGTCATAGAAATCGCGCCGGTCTGTCGTTTCAAATCCGGCGACGGTGATATTGGCGTTCGGGTAAAGCTGCTTTGCAATCCTGCCGGTGATGCTGTCCAGTTCCACGCCATAGAGCTTGCTGCTCTGCATCTGCTCCGGCAGACAGCCGAAGAAGTTGCCGACGCCCATCGACGGCTCCAGAATGTTGCCGGTCCGGAAACCCATATTGCCGACAGTTTCATAGATCGCCTTGATAACCGTGGGGCTGGTGTAGTGCGCGTTCAGCGTGGAGGCACGCGCAGCGGCGTATTCCTCCGGGGTAAGTGTGGCGTAAAGCTCGGCAAACTCGTCTTTCCAGTTATCCTTGCTTTCATCAAAGGCATCTGCCAAACCTCCCCAGCCGACGTATTTGGAGAGAACGTCCTGTTCTTCGGGCGTGGCCTGCCTGTTGTCGAACTCCAGCTCTTTCAGCAGATTGATCGCGTCCATGTTCCTGCGGAATTTCGCCTTTGCGCCGCCGACACCGAGCAAATCATCCGTGATGCGGAAGTTTTGCGCGGGAGGGGTGTTTCCCTGTGGCGGCACAGTTTGTGCGTCCGCTTGGGGCATTTGTTCCGGTTCCGGGGCTGAGATGACCGGTTCTAACGACTCGGTGCGAAGCGTCTGAATCACAACATCGTATGGCAGATGGTTCTGCTCCGCAGGAATGACCTCGACCGGCTGAATTGTGTAGGAGAGCGGCTTTTGCTGTTCTTCTACAAACGAGCGCACAAACGCAACGTGTTCGGTGCGGAAGATCGGATAGCCTATATGACTCTGAAAAGTCACATCCTGCAAAGACACTTCATCCGCGCCGAAATTCACACTGTCAATGACAAACTTCCGCCCGTCGATCTCCAGCTCCATACCAATGGGAATGTAGTCTTTAGCATCTGCCTCGTTAAAAATTTCATAGCCGCCGGTTTCATCCGGCTGCGCAAACACGAAGCTGTGTCCATGCTCCAGCAGCCGCTTTGCGGCGCTTGCCCATTGTCCAAAA
>OMAA01000107.1_pt1 | contig 46942 bp, 39 predicted proteins | sample 1674191 | NCBI WGS metagenome assembly OMAA01 (sample SAMEA103958152, study PRJEB25191) | human gut metagenome | biome: human-associated habitat [ENVO:00009003]; feature: intestine environment [ENVO:2100002]; material: feces | place: Germany | collected 2013/2015
TGCCATAGAGCGAGAAACGCCAGGCTCCCTTCTGATAAAAAGCAGAAAATTCACTCTTAGGCTCATCCGCCTTGCGATAGTCCAAGACAGCCATCTTCGAAGGAATATTTCCCTGGTAAGATGCTCCCCAGTTTCCCTTCCGGAAGTTGATGCCATATTTGAAAGGACTCCACCAGTAGCAATGGCGACCATAGGAATTGCTGATTACCTCCCGTTCAAAACCTCCACCCACCATCAGTTTCAAAACCTCGTTCTTGAACGGCTTGAACTGAAGATAATAGCCTGTGCCATAACGCCAATAGAAACTGCCGTTTTCATAGGTAGAAACTATGCTGCGCTTGTCGTTCACCGTGGTCCAATAATAATAAGGTGTAATTACCTTGTCATTATAGATTCCATAAAGTGCTACTTGCAGGTAGAGCATCGCATCATTATAGGTGTATCTGAATATCGGTCCCCATTCCATCGTAGCCTTTACATTCGGGTTGCCCTGCTTCATCAGTCCGGGGATGACAATCGTCATGTTCTCGCTCAATGTTGAGATGGCGGGATAATTGGTGCCGCTGGATGATAGCAGCTGCAACGAACCGTTCTTCAGTTTATAAGATAAATACAGCAACGGATGAATATAGTTGTTGTTATAGGTGAGATCCTGATAGCTCTGGGTTCTCCACGTGCTCTTAACGCCTATGCGATAGGTAAACTTGCCGATATGGTTCTGGTATTGGGCATAAACCGTATTGATCTTGATGCATGAAGAATACTTGGATGGCTCATAGCCGGAAAGGATATTGCGCACATTATAGTCGCTCCACTTATTCCAGGTATAAACTCCTGCCGACAGCTCTCCCTGCTCCCATTCTTTGGTATAATCTGCTTCTCCTATCAGGGAATAGATGTGGCTCCTGGAGTGCATGTCGTCATCGGTCAAGATGCTATCCTTGTCGGAAGTCCATTGCCGGTTGAGCATCTGCTGCCTGGTGTTGAAGTAAGAGCCGAGCAAGTCCACATCGAGTGTCTGCTTATGGGCAAACTGCTTGCTGAGATAGAGATCTACTGCTGGTTTCACGTAATCCACAATATCCTTCGTGTTTCCGAATCCATCCTGCCAAGCCTCGTTTCCTTGCGTTGCAACCTCGCTATTTCCCCGGTTGAACTTATGTGACAATTCTGGAGAAAAGGTGACCTGGAAGGTTACGTCGTCTGGCTTGCTGTAAGCATACTTCAGGTTGAACTTGTTATCGGTATAGCCAAAACGCTTGTGCAGATGGTAATCATAGACAGCCTGCTGGTCGTCAAGCGTAAAGGAATACTGGTTGTCTTCTATCCAGTCACGATAGTTTCTCACGTTGATGCTGTAATCGAAGGAAAACTGATGATTGCCCTTGTTGTACTTGAAATACACATTGTCATCACTAAACCCTGTAGTCAAGGCACTAGACACGTCAAAACCGGTAGTATAACCCATATCAAGCGGCTTGGTAATGATGTTCATCAAGATGCCCACATCGCCGTATCTGATAGGAGGATCTTCGTAGTATTCCACCTTCTTTATTTTGTTGGCGGCAATAGCCTTCAAGTCGTTCTCGCTCGTCATCGGCACGTTGTTGATGAGAATCTTGATGGATTTGCCGGTCATACTGGATGTCTTGCCGGTCATCGGATCGGTATAGATTCCCGGGAGTGTTCCCAGGAGATCCTGTGAATGGCGTGAGTTCCTGATCTGTTCGTCAGAGAATGTATAAGAGGCATGGTCGCCGTGGTCGATACGCAGCTTGCCCTTTACTTCCACCTTGCCCAGTTGATAGGCATTCGCCTGCATCTTTACATTTCCGATGCGGGCAATAGGTACCAGCTTGCAAATCGTCTTGTAGCCCACGAACGAAACCTTCATGAGGACCTGCTTCTGCTGGCAGGGGATGACGAAATCGCCATTGGCGTTGCTCACGCCTCCACAGAGAAAGGAGGAATCCTTCGGGTTGAGCAGCTGGATATTGGCGAATTCTACAGGTAGATTGTGATTGTCTATCAGTCTGCCTATCAGCTTGCGCTCGCTCTTGCGTATGCATTCTACCGTGATGAGGCTGTCGCCCACGGTCATCTGCATCGGATAGAAGCCGATTACCTTGCGGATGGCATCGGGAATATTGGCTGTCTTCACGTTCTGGGTAACTGTGAAGTCTTCCAGTTCGTTGTAGATGAAGCTGATTTTATAGCGCTTGGAAGCCTTGTCGAGGTCGATGAGGACGTCCGACATGCTGCGGTCGTGATAGTTGCGCTGGATGTGCTGTGCGCTCATCGCCAGGGCGAACGTACACAGCAGGAATATGATGGCTGAAAATCTTCTCATAATGATGTTGCTTTTTATTTGTTATTTTACAATCAGCTCGTTTTGTTGCAATTCGATGTTTACATTCTCGAATTGGTTCAGTTCTTTTACGATGTTCTCGATGCTCGAATGACTGTTCCATTCGTAATAGAGGCGGAGGGTCTTGTCCTCGTTATTCTCAAACTTCACTTGTAAATCATAATAAGAAGCAATCTCTGAAATCATCTGCTCGAAAGCCACATTCTCGAAAGTCTTGTGAATGGCTGGCTTTTCTGGTTTCGGATGAGTTAGGGAATCCGTTACTGCTACCTGCTTTGCGGAATCTGATTTTATGACTTCCGGATGAGTATCTGCGATTACCTGGGTTGGTTCCTGGCTGCGCTTGATGTAAGTATGGATTGCGGCAAAGGCAATACCCGAAATCAAGACAAAGCCGGCGATGGATGCTGCCAGTTTGCGCCAGGAAGTTATAGGATGAGTCGCTTTTTCCTGAAGTTGATGCTCCTGGCTGAATTTCTCCCATTCCTCATCTACATTAATAATAGGAGAGGGGCTTTCAAGTGCAGAATCCACTTCCATCATCGTCTGATAGAGTTTTCGGCATTCCTCATCCTGCAATATTTCACGAATCTCCTCATCAGAATACTTCTCCTGATGGTCGATGATATCCAGTATTTTTTCAAACTTGTCCATAATAAATCTGCTAAGGGTTAAACTTTTGCTTTAATTTTCTGATGCCTTGCGCCAGATGTTTATAAACTGCCACTTCGCTGATGCCCAATTCCGTAGCAATCTCCCGATATTTCAGTTTCTGCCGAAAACGGAGATTGAGTACTTTGCGGGTTTGTGGCGTGAGTTCAGCATCCATATAAGCCTGAATTGCCTCGTACTTTTCTGTCTCCCTGTCTATTTCGGCAATCGTCGCTTCCAGGGGAGCTATCGAAGGCGAAGTATCGGCTTTCAGGAGATGATGAACCCGGTCTTTCATCTTCTTTCGGCTCAACAGGTTGAGGCATTTATGGCGCACACACACCAGAAGATAGCTCCCGGCGTTAGTGGAAGGCAGGGGCGAATCGCTGGTTATAGTCTCGTTATCAAGACCCAGCTGGGTCTTGATAACGAGTACATCGGCAAAGACTTCGCTCACTACATCCTTGCTGGCTGCATCATCCTTCAGAAGTACCCTGGCCAATTGGTACATCCTCAGATAATGCTGCCGGAAGAGCTGTTCTATCGTTTCTTTGTTTATTTGCATTACTTTATTTCTTTTCTTTTGCCTATATTACAATCGAATTTTCATTTTCCTAACCCTTAGCAGAATATTTTTTAATGCAAATTTTTAAAATGTCAAAATTACCCTATCGTACTTGCTCCTTCTTCAGATGCTTATAAAGCCACAGGAAGGCGGGAATGAGGAAGAGATCTGCCATGACCCACGCTACAGGGTCGCCGAAGCAGACTCCCGTCCACGCCAGGGCTGGCACCAGCCAGAGACTCACACCGCATCTCGCTATCATTTCCATCACGCCACTCAGCATCGAGAGATTGCTGTAACCCAAGCCCTGGATGCTGTAGCGCAGGATGGTGAGCAAGCCTAGACAAGGATAGAAATAGTTGGCTATGCGCATAAACTGGGCTGCATAGGTCACCACCTCTGCCTCGCCCTTATCCACGAAGAGCATCATCATCTCGTCGGCAAACGGATAGATGAGCAGGAAGGTGAAGACGAAATAAACCAGCATCATCCTGATGGAAGCCCTTACGCCCTGACCGATTCTATCCAACTTCCTGGCTCCCAGGTTCTGACCGCAATAGGTAGCCATCGCTACTCCGATGTTCTCGAATACGCAGGTAAAGAGATATTTGATGCGCATAGAGGCAGTAAATGCAGCCACATAAACTGTTCCCAGGGCGTTGTTGGCACTCTGGAGCATGATGAGACCGATAGCGGTAATCGAGAACTGCAGACCCATCGGAACGCCGTTGTTCAGCAGAATGCTTACCTTTTTATTATCAAATTTCCTTTCCTCACCCTTCGGAATCAGAATCTGCATTTTCTTTTTGATAAACCAGATACAGAGCAGCACGGAAATTCCCTGTGAAAGCCAAGTGGCAATACCTGCTCCCTCTACACCTAACCCCATACCGAGAATCAGAATGCCATCTAGAATGATGTTGATAACCGAGGCTGTGATGAGGAAATAGAAAGGCTGCTTCGAGTTGCCCAGGGCACGGATCTGACCGGAGAGCAGGTTGTAGGCGATAGTGAAAGGAATCGCCGCAAACTGCAGCATCAGGAAGATGTAGGCATCATCGAACACCTCCTTCGGCGTATTCACCAGGTGCAGAATCTTTCCGCAGAAGATGCAGGAAAGGAAGGTGATGACCACGGCAAACACCACGGCGATGCGGATGCTGTTGCTTACGTAAGCCCGCATCTTGGCATAATCCTTGGCGCCGAAAGCCTGGGCGACAGGGATGGCAAAACCGGCACAGGAGCCGTTGCAGAAACCCATGATGAGAAACATGATGGAGCTGGATGCGCCTACTGCCGCAAGTGCCCCCACGCCAATCCATCTTCCCACGATGGCCGCATCGATGATGAGGTACATCTGCTGAAGGATGTAACCTAGAATCAGCGGAATTGCAAATTTGATGATGGCTCGCAAAGGCGAGCCTACAGTCATGTCGTTAGTAGACTTTGAACTTTGAGCTTTGACCATTGAACTTTATGATTAGTTTTTGTTATCCTAAAAATATAAGGAGGATGCACTCTTTATTTGAGTGCATCTCCAATCTTCTGTTTGATTTGTGCCATTTTGTTGCGGCGTTCGATGGAGAAGGTATCTCCGTGGGTTTCCACATAATCGAAGAGCATGAACGCCTTGTTCAGGAGTTCGTCTCTTGTGGGCTGTCCCACCATATCTGCCTCGTGATAATAGAGTTCGGCAAGCATGTCCATCTTGGAGAGTCGCTTCTCCTCGTCCTCTATTCCTGCCATTGCCTTCATCACGTCCTCGATGGTGGCGATGCTGTAGAAGGCGTAAGGGCCTACGTATTGATTGTAGAGCTCCTTAATCTTCTCACGTCTTACCTCCACCTCTTTCTTTTCGAGCATTCTTTCGAGTGCCGCCATAAACTCGCGAATCAGTCGCTGTATGTAGTCACGTTGTAGCATATTTTTTTATTTTGTTGTTATTGTTGCGTTATCTAATAGACTCATTGGTATTGCCATGACTAAGGCAAAGTTCAGGGAGTATTGTGAGAAGAGTTCCTAGAAACTCTCCTCTACCCCGTACAATGGAACATTCTTCATCCACTCTTGCTCCTTGTATGGCGACATGGAGAAGCGGATGGCTCGCAAGTCGGGATGGGCGTCAAAGAAGGCGCGAAGTGACTTGGAACGCAGGTTCTCTTCCGCTTTTACCTCTATCGGAGTTATCACCCCTTGGCGCTGGGCAAGGAAGTCTATCTCCAAGCGAGCGTCTTCCCTACTATAATAATAGGTGTAAATGTCCTGTTGACATAATAGCTGGGTAAGGACGTAGTTTTCCGTGAACGCCCCCTTGCTCTCCGTCATGGCTTTGTTGGAGATGAGCATTTGGGCAGGTTCCATCTCGCTCAGCGCACCCAGGAGGCCGACATCCAGGAGAAACAGCTTGAAGGCATTGAGGTCTTCGTAAAACTTCAAAGGCATTCCAACTTCTCTTACTCGGGAAATGCGATAGGTGAGACCTGCATCCACCAGCCATTGTATTGCCATCTCAAAATCCTTGGCTCGTGCTCCGCTTCTCACCGCTCCATAGATGAACTTCTTGTTTTCCTTAGCAAGCTGGGAAGGGATGGATTGCCAAACCATGCTGATGCGAGTGGCTTCATTTGGGCTGACATGCTTCGACATGTCACTACGATAAATGGTGAGAATGTTGTTCTGAACCTGTCTGACGAGATTTGCATCGTTAGTTGCAAGATAAGTTTTCACAGCCTCAGGCATTCCCCCTACAAAATAATATTCTCTTAATATCTTGATGAGTTTATCATGAAGTAATGTGATGGTCTTCCAGTCTTTACTTTTCAATATGTTCAGCAACTGTTCTTCGTCTTTTGCCATAAGAAACTCTTCGAAAGACATAGGGTAGAGTCGAATGATATCAACCTTTCCCACTGGGGCGGATTCTCCTTGGTGCATGGCAACGCCTAAAAGTGAACCTGCTACAGCCACATGGTATTCTGGTGCGTTTTCACAGAAATACTTCAGCGAGGAAAGTCCCTTGTGAAGTTCTTGTATTTCATCCAGAATAATAAGCGTTTTGCCAGGGATTATAGGCTGTTTGCTAATGGCTCCGATAACCATTAGGACTCGCTTCATATCATAATCTTCTGCAAATATGTTGGCAATCTCAGAGTTTCCATCACAGTTGATGTAGGCAACGTGGTCATATTCCTGTTTCCCAAACTCCTGGAGGATATAAGTCTTGCCTACTTGTCTTGCTCCTGATAAGATTAAGGGCTTTCTGTAAAGGCTCTCTTTCCATGCTTTTAATTGTTCTATGATCGTTCTTTTCATCCTTACATACATTTTGAAGTTGTTAATGATGTTAATGACTTGCTGTTATGATGTTTAAACAGCTCTGTCGGTTGCAAAGATACACTTTTTTACACGATCTTCCAAATGTTTGCAACACTTTTTTACACGAACTTTCATCGTATGCATACACTTTTTTACACGAACTTTCCTCGTATACTTGCATTTTTTTTACACGAACTTTCCTCGTATTACGTTCATGACAACCGCTTTCCCATCTTATTCATAATTATTGATTGCTTCCACATACTCCCACAGTTTCTTGTAGAAAGGATGTTTCGTCATCGTGTCCTTGTTGCCCAGGATGATGAGCTTCATTCTGGCTCTCGTCATCGCCACGTTCATGCGACGGAGGTCTTTCAGGAATCCAATCTGGCCTTCATCGTTGGAACGTACCAGGGAGATGAGAATCACGTCGCGCTCCTGCCCCTGGAAACCATCTACCGTATTTACGCTTATCAGGCGGCGGTAAGGCTTGAAGAATTCATATTTCTTGATGAGCTTCTTGAGATATTGTACCTGAGCACGATAAGGCGAAATGATGCCTACATCGATTCTTTCCTCCAAAACGCGCTGTTTGCTTATCTTGGTGAAGTATTCCGCCAGGGTCAGCAGGGTAAGTTCGGCTTCTGCCTTATTGATACGCCCGAAACTCTCGCCCACAAACTGCTCCTTGAAGTTCAAATCAGAATTCTGATTAGCTGCAGATACAGAAGATGATGTGGAAGCAGAATCCTCAGGAGCATCTTCTCCTTCTATCGTTATCTGATTCTCCTCGTTCGAAGTATCAATCCACGTTATCGGATGGTCATAATCCAATACGCTCCGGTATTTGATCTGAGGCGCACTCTCCACCTTGCCCCCGTAGAACCAGTCGCTGGAGAATCGCATGATTTCGTCGTTCATGCGGTATTGGATTTTCAGCAGGGTTACCACCTCAGGCTTGTTTTCGGCGATGCGCTCCATCAGAGTCTTGCCCAGTCCGGCTCTTAATGCCGCAATACTCTTTACGGTAGGCGGCAGCTGACAATGGTCGCCCGCCAGAATCACCCGGCTGGCTCTCTTCATCGGAATCCAGCAGGCAGCTTCCAAAGCCTGCGCAGCCTCGTCGATAAAGAGGGTACCGAACTTCATGCCTTCCAGCAGATGATGGGCTGAGCCTACGAGGGTACAGGCGATGACACGCGCCTCGCCAAAGAGTTCTGCGTTGATGCGGAGTTCTATCTCGGCAGCACGGCTCTTCAGCCTATCCATCTTCTGATGATAGTTCTCGCTGCCTTTCTTCCTGTTTTTTCTTAATTCTCTGATTGCCTTGCGGATTGCCCAAAGCTGAGGGTAATCAGCATGACTCTCGAAACGGCGCTCGTAGGTGAAGCCCAGCATCTTGTCGTTCACGCGGGTCGGGTTTCCGATACGGAGCACGTTGATGCCTCTGTCTACCAGTTTTTCTGATATCCAGTCTACCGCCATATTGCTCTGTGCACACACCAGAACCTGGCTCTCACGCATCAGGGTTTCGTTGATGGCTTCCACCAGGGTTGTGGTCTTTCCGGTTCCCGGAGGTCCGTGAACGATGGCCACATCCTTCGCCCAAAGCACCTCGTTCACAGCCCTTTCCTGGGTAGGATTGAGCCAAGGGAACTTCATCGGTTCGAAGGAAAATCTTCCCGCCTTCTGATGGGAATAGAATAAATCGCGGAGATAAGCCAGACGGTTGTTCTTCGCCTTCATCACGCGGTCCAAGGCCTCGAACATCAGTTTGTAGCTGGTTTCGTCAAAGGATAGCTGTACGCCGATAGGATCGGTTGACTGCTGAAGTTCGAGCAGAGGGGCAGAATCGGGTACGGTAACCACCATTCTGTCGCCATCCACATAACTCACGGTTCCTGTAAAGGAGAAATATTTTATACTTTGAACTTTGAGATTTGAATTTTGAACTTTATGATTAGCGTCTGAAGCGTTTTCTGGCTGCTGAAGGGCTGTGTTGCCCTGGTTCTCATTCTTGCCCATCTTCTTGACCATAAAGAACATGACGGGGCGACCGAACTCAAAATTGTGCTCGATATCCTGGTCAGAGGTTCGGAAAACCTCTATGGCTGTCTGGTTCAGCGAATTATAAAAGCTCTTTCCCACCTGTAGCGGGAACCAGGCATCACCTCGTTTCACCTTCCGTTGCATGCCCATCTGTTCGGTAAGCTTGCGGAAGGCTTCTTTCTCGGTATAATACTCCAGCTGGAGCAGGGTGCGTTGCTGCAATAATGCCTGAATTGGTGAAATCTGTTCCATAATTGGATGCAAAGTTACACCAATTCAGGCAAAAATAAGAAGATAATAGGATAAATTATCTAAAATTTATTTCATGACGCGTTCTACATCTTCGATGGTGCGGTTGAATGGTCCGTTGTGCTCCAGTTTGATGGTACACATGGCTGCCGCAAACTTACCGGCTTCTACCGGATTGGCTCCCTGCAGGCGCTTGTAGAGATAGCCTGCCGAATAGGTATCGCCGCATCCGGTAGCATCTACTACTTCATGAGGAGGATAGGCTGGAATGTTGTAGAACGTATCATCTACATAAACCAGCGAACCCTCGCTACCCAGGGTGATGATAACCTCGGCTACGCCCCAGGCATGAATCAGCTTGGCGGCTTCTATCGGGTCCTTCAGTCCGGTAATGGTCTCCATTTCGGTCTCATTCACCTTCAGATAATAGGTGTTCTTGAGCACATCAAGCTTGTCCTTCCAGTCGATGGCGTAAACTTTCTCGTCTCTCACCTCGCGCAGATATCCCTGCACATCGATGGAAACTTTTCCCTTCTTGGCAAGAAAGGCAACCACTTCTGGCGAGAAATCATCGCTCAGCAGACTGCCCAGGTGGAAGACCTTGGCCTCTACATGCTCCAGCTGCTGGATGGTGAAAGGATCTGCCTTGGCAAGCACACGCTGCTTACGGTCGTTAGGATTATCGCCATAAATATTCTCGAAGAAAACCGTATTGCGCGATGGGTTCAAGGTGACGTCTATTCCAGCCTTGAGCATCTTTTCAACAGGTTCCTTCTCGGTAGGATCCATCGCCGTAATGAGCGAGAAACTTACATCCTTTGGCAATTGGTTGATGGCGTAGGCAAAATAAAAAGAGGTGCCGCCAGCCATGTAAACCGTACTGCTCGGGGTCACGATTTTATCCTTTGTTACGTGCCCAATACAACAAATATCTTTCATTTTTATTACATTTTGTGGATGCAAAGGTACTGCAAATCGAGAATAATACAAAAAAAAATGGGAATTATTTTGTTTTGTTCGCATTTTAATGTACCTTTGCATCAAGAAAAAGCAATTTTAAAATATTATCTAGAATAGATATAAAGAAACATTATGTGGTTTGATAATTTAATCAACGTGCATTCGGCGGTGCAAGGCATCGTCATCCTGTCTTTGATTTGTACTTTGGGTCTTGCCCTCGGCAAGATTCATGTCAAAGGAATCTCCCTTGGCATAGCCTTCGTATTCTTCGTGGGTATTATAGCGGGTCATCTCGGACTCTCTATTGACCAGAATATGCTGGAGTTTGCAGAAAGCTTCGGCCTTACCATGTTTGTGTATGTGCTGGGTCTTTATGTGGGTCCTAACTTCTTCGGTTCGATGCGTCACGAAGGCATTTCACTCAATCTCTGGAGTCTGGCAGTCATCCTGGTGGGAACCTTGTTCTCGCTCGGCTTGTGCTGGATTTTGCCAATCAGTCTGCCTGATATGATGGGCATCCTGTGTGGCGCCACAACCAATACGCCTGCCCTTGGTGCTGCCCAGCAGGCGTTGCAGCAGTTGGGCTTGCCTAGCGAAGGTGCGGCTCTGGGCTGTGCCGTTACTTATCCGTTGGGTGTTGTGGGTGTTATCCTGGCGATGATGCTCTTGCGCAAACTCTTTGTGAAACCGGAAGATCTGGAGATTCGCAATAATGATGATGACGACCATACGTCTATCGGACAATATGTAATCGTGAATCCTGCCCTGAACGGCAATACCATCGCAGAGATTACGATGATGACGCATCGCAAGTTCATCATCTCCCGTGTGTGGAGAGGCGAACAGGTGATAGTTCCTCAGGCTGATACGGTTCTTCATACGAATGATAATGTGCTCGTGGTTACCAATAAGGATGAGGTTTCGGCGATGCAGATTCTCTTCGGAAAGAAGGTGGATAAGGAGTGGAATAATGATAAGGTAGACTGGAATGCGATTGATGCGAAGGTTGAAAGCCGCATTATCGTTGTTACCCGTCCGGGACTGAACGGCAAGCGCCTGGGCAGTCTGCAGATGCGAAATTCCTATGGCGTGAATGTGAGCCGAGTGCTTCGTGGTGATATCCGTCTGCTTGCTACAGATGACCTCCGTCTGCAGTACGGCGACCGACTGACGGTAGTTGGCGACCCTACGAGTATCGACCATGTAGAGCAGTTTCTGGGTAATGCCGTAAAGACCCTGAACGAGCCGAACCTCGGCGCTATCTTCCTCGGAATCATTCTCGGTCTAGCCGTAGGAACCGTTCCTCTGGATATTCCTGGAATGACGGCTCCTGTGCGTCTGGGTATTGCCGGTGGTCCTATCGTGATGGGTATTCTGATTGGTGCGCTGGGGCCTCGTGTGCATTTCATCTCTTACATGACGCGAAGTGCGGGTCTGATGCTGCGAGAACTGGGTCTTGCCCTCTATCTCGGTTGCCTGGGATTGGCGGCTGGTGGACAGTTCTTCGAGACGGTAGTCCGTCCGGAAGGTTTGATGTGGGTAGGCATCGGTTTCCTTATCACGGTTGTGCCTGTGGTTATCGTAGGTCTCATCATCCTGAAGACCAAGAAGTATGACTTCGGCAGTATCTGCGGAATCCTCTGTGGAAGTATGGCGAATCCGATGGCGCTTACTTACGCCAACGAGACGCTGGATGGCGATACGCCAAGTATTAGTTATGCTACGGTTTATCCGCTCGGCATGTTTATCAGAGTGGTGATAGCTCAGGTTATCGTGATGTTCTTTGTCTGATGTTACGATGTTTTCATCTGTTTCTGCGGATTCTGTCATCCGCAGATATGAAGAAAGGCTGGTTTCGGTTAGAAATCAGCCTTTCTTGTTATAGTCATCTTCTTTCCCGTCATCGGGTGCTCAAATGTGATTTCCTCTGCATGAAGATGCAGTCTTGTTGCCGGCTCGTTGCCGTAGAGCGGATCGCCGATGATAGGGGCATTCAGACCTTCCTGATGAGCACAATGCACTCTCAGCTGGTGCGTTCTGCCCGTTTTCGGATAGAGCGCCAGGCGAAGATGGGTATCGTCAATACGCTCTAGAACCTCGTATTCTGTAATGGCTTCCTTGCCCTGTTCGCGGTTTACCATCTGTCGTGGACGGTCTAGGAAATCTGCTATCAGGGGGAGCGAGATGTAACCTCTTCCGCCTTCAGCTTCTTTCAGAATCCGGTTGCACGATTCTTTGTCTTTTCCGCAAACGATGGCTACGTACTTCTTCTGAACCCGATGATTCAGAAACTCCTTCTGCAGGCGATGATAGGCAAATTCGGTCTTGGCAATAATCATCAGTCCGCTTGTTGCCATGTCCAGACGATGGACGATGAGCGGACCGGTAGCTTCCTGATATTTCCTGCGCATCAGAGCGTAGACAGAAGGCTGGGCTGCATCTTTCCCCGGAACCGAGAGTAAACCTTCGGGCTTATAGATGACTGCCAGTTCACGGTCTTCGTAGAGCGTTTCCACCTTATTATATATAGTAGTTTCGGTCTGTTGGGTTTCAAAGACTGTTTTAGGCAGCATCCAATGTAGTATCGGTTTGCATTTTCCGTTGCAGGCAGGATAAAACTGAAGATGATGTCTGATTTCTTCTTTCGGACTCTCTCCCCACCAGAACATCGCCATCTGCAGAGGCTTGTAGCCATGCTGGTAAGCGTATTGCAGGAGTTTCGGCTCGCAGCATTCTCCACTTCCGGCAGGTGGAATCTTAATCGCCTCGTCCTTGAAAATCTCCAGCAGATCCTTGGTTTCTCCTTCCGCATTCAGCATCTGGAATTTCGCAAACAGCCATTGCTGAAGTTCTTCAGATAACTGTTTGCGGAGCTGTTTCGCACTTTTCAAATCCTTTTCGTAGTTTTCATATAGCGTTTCGTACGTCGTCTTTTCTTTTATCGACTTTTTCAGCCTCTTCAGTTCTGCCTTCATAAACTGGCTCTCTTTTATCATCGCTTTCTCCTCTTCCTCGCTTAGGGGCGTTCCTGCCGAAAGGGCTTCCTGGCGCCTTGCATCTCGCTTTTCCTTTGCTTCTTTTATCTTTGTCTGATAGTTTGCGATAACTTCCTGGCGCTTTTGCTGCAAATCATCAATCAGGTTTTTCGCCTTTATCAGGGTTTCGTTGGCTTCAAACTGTCTGATTTGCTGGTTCATTTCCGAAATCTCAGCCTCATGTACCTTAAAATATCCGTCGGGTTGAAGATAATCGAAAACGGCTGGCACAAAACCTTCCCAGTCGCTTCTGCCGCCAATCTGTCCGCTATAAGCTCTCAGATAGCCAATCTTACCATTGTCGGCTTCTACGATAAGCACGCCGAACATCTTTCCACGGTCTATTTCCTCCCGCCAGTCGTTTCGCTGTGAGAGTTCATCCTGCAACTCTCTGCATGCTTCGATGCAGAGCGGATGAGGTTCGTAGCTGAATGGATTGTTCATCCTTTCAGGTATATTATTTAGTTCTATATTTTTGAATAAATGCATTTCCATGCTACAAAGATACACATTTAAACGCGTTTTAGTTCATATTTTATATAAAAAATGAGTTTTTCAGTTATTTTTTTGTCTATTTGGATTTTTTGTTGTACTTTCGCAACTGAAACATAAATTCATTTAAATAGTCTATCATGGTAAGTGTATATAGAAAGATAATGACGATGCAGATTAAGAACGGACTGTGCCTTCTGTGGCTATTCGTTCTGCTGCTGCTGTTTGCCGCTTGTTCTCATCGGCAGAAGGATGATGAGTTGTGGCATAAAGATATCGATGAATTTGTGTCCGGTCACCAATCTCTCATGCAGAGTTATCCTGATTCGATGATCATGCTGATAAGAAATTTCAAATGTGAAGGTAATCCCGATAAAAGCGATCAATGGAAAAAATTATTAATAGCTAAATGTTATTATATGAAGGGGGCTGATGCCCAATGCCAGTCGTTGATAGATTCGGTTAACGCTTATTGCAAACAAACTCCTGACAACAGAATTCTTTCTTATGCTGATAATCTGCAAGGCATACTTTTGCTGGTTTCCGGCAAGAGGAAGGAGGCTTTGAATTATTATGAGAAAGCTTATCATGAAATCATGAACCTTGACAGTTGCGGCGAGGCGATTGATGTATGTATCAATATTGCCGATGCGTCAAGACAGATGGGTAAGCTGGCGGATGCTTCTTCCTGGTATCGCCGTGCCTATTTCCTGGCAGATTCTCTGAATCAGCATGAAGCCCAGAACAGTATTCTCTCAGGACTGGGACAGGTTTATAATGATTTGCAGAACTATCAGCTGGCGCATCATTATTTCCAGAAGGCTGAACGCCTGTATCCGCCAAAGAATCCGAAAGATGTTCATTTCTTTTACAACAGTTGGGGAAATGTGTACAGCAGTCAGGAAAAACCGGCTGAGGCTCTGAAATGCTTTCTGAAGGCTCAAAAGGCTACACAGCAGATGGAACAGCCCCTGGCGACGGCTATTGTTGATGCTAATCTCGGACAGACTTATCTGGAGCTCAACCGGTTGGATTCTGCACAGAAATATCTGACTCTTACCACGAAATTCTTCTTTGCCCAGCCCTCCATGCAGAGCGATGTACAATTCTATGTGGATGGGTTGAATGCATCTCTGGCTCTGAAGCAGGATAGTCTGGCGAAGGCTACCGAGATTTTGAACAAGCCATACGATCTCTCCAAGATGTCGCCTAATTATCTTTACCTTTATCATAAGGGACTGGCGGCTCTTTGTGAGCGCAAGGGACAATATGCCAAGGCTCTGCAATATCAGAAACTGATGAATCAGTACGACGATTCGCTCCGTAACGCTACGATGGTTTCGAATGTTCAGGAGAATGAATTGAGATTCAAGCAGGATACGGCCATCGTTCGCCGTGATTTATCCCTTAGCACCACGCAAGCAGAGGTAAGATCCTTTAGAGTCATCCTGCTCCTGATTATCGGCTTGCTGGTAATGAGCGTGTTGGCTCTCATCGCTTTCATCCGTTACAAATGGATGCGCAGCAAGCATCAGCATCATGAGGAGATGAACCGGATGATGGCTCTGAAGATGGAGAATGTGCGCAATCGTTTCTCGCCTCATTTTGTATTTAATGTGCTCAATATCTTCGTATCTAATCTTCCGAAGGGGGTTAATGTCAAACCGCTTCAGCTCCTGATACAGGTACTGCGTGCCTACTTGCTTTCTTGCGATAAGATGGCGGTAAGTTTGGAAGAAGAACTGCAGATGGTGACGAGCTATTCTACTCTTCGCCATGAAACCAATCCGTTCCTTCCGATGCCTCAGTTCCATGTTGCCAAGGATGTGGATATGAAGTTCATGCTGCCGTCTATGATTATCCAGATTCCTGTAGAGAATGCTTTGAAACATGCTTTTGTGGAAATGAAAGAGACGGAAGATAAGCCTTTGCTGGATGTAAACATCTGGGTTGAGGACGATATGCTCCGCATAGATGTTACAGACAACGGATGTGGAGTTTCGGGTACCGTTGGCAAGAAAAAGAAAAATTGTGCTGCCAGTACGGGAACCGGATTGAGAATTCTGAACAGTACCATCGAAATGCTTAATGCAAGCAACGAACGCAAGATGTTTTTCAAGATGCAGAGCAACAGAAGAGGAGGGTGGTACCAGAAATAGAGGAATATGTGTAAGTATCGGAGTTCCATGTAATTACGATTATAATGTCTTTAAGTAAGAAACTTTTCATAAGAATTTAAAACGAAATAACATGCAAGATAGAATTAAGGTTGTGATTGTGGACGATGAACCACAGAGCATCCACAGGTTGCAGGATGATTTGGCAACTCTGGAAGATTTTGAGGTGATTGCCACATCCTCTTCGGCGGTATCGGCAAAGAATCTGGTGATGAGCATACAGCCCGATGTGCTGTTCATCGATGTTGAAATGCCTGGACAGACGGGTTTTGAGGTGTTGCAATCTCTGAGAGATGAAATTCCGATGGAACTTATCGTAGTATTTTACAGCGCCTTCGATAAGTATATGATTGATGCGCTCAGAGCCTCTGCCTTCGATTTCCTGTTGAAACCTTATCAGCAGGATGAGTTTGAACTGGTGGTAGACCGAATCCGGCAGAAAATGAAAGATGGAGATGATGTGGATGAAGATGCTTCTTCAGTTCCTGAGTCCTCTTCCTGTTCTTCTGAATCAGCCTTGGCTTCTCAGAAGGCTCAGGATTTTTCGGGAATGAATGGGATGCTGGGAACAGCAGCCAAGCGTCTTGCCATTCAGACCATTTCGGGTTTATTGATGTTGAAGCCCGATGATGTGTTCAGTTGCACTTTTGATGAGGCTACTCATCTTTGGCAGTTGAAGTTGTCGAATGGGCAGGTTTATAAATTGAAGAGGCAGGCCACGGCAAAGACCATCCTTTCCATGTCGCCTTCTCTGGCTCAGGTTCGTCAGGATTGCATCATCAATCTCGATTATCTTCTCTGCATCGAGAATTATACGCTCCGCTGCATCTTTTCTCCTCCTTTCGACCAGGAAGAAATCACGGTTTCCCGCCGCTGTTATAAGGCGGTAAAGGATCAGTTGGAGATATTGTAGGAATCGGAAAAAAGAAGAGGGTGTGCAAGATATAGTCTTTGCACGCCCTCTTCTAGCTCTTGTTTATAGCAGGGGTGTCATATAGAGTGGCAGATATACTATCCCATCTTTTTCCGCTAAGTCTGAGGTGTGAATGACGTAAGGAGTCGATAGGTAATACGTCGTGCCCCCATCAATGAGCAATGCGTTCTGCCCATTATCGTCTGATTTCCATCTTAATAATTGACTATAGATTTTACGTCTCATAACTTCTTGGTATTCTTGTTGTTGTACGTATCCTAGCTTTCAAAGTGCTAGATTTTACACGTTTCCTCTTTTCAAATCTTTAAACGTTTGATAATGAGGTAATTATCTCTTCTGTATAGCGTGATGGATATTCCCGTTTTCGGAGTATCTGTCACGCTATTTAAGTATCTGTATATTAGTGTATTAATGTGCGTGGTGTATGTAAATCGTGATGGATGATAGATAATTATCTAAAACTTATTCACGAATATGGCTGCGTTGGGTTACGAATATGGCTGCGTTGGGTTACGAATATGGTTGCGCTGGGTTACGGATATGACTGCGCTGGGTTACGAATATGACTGCATCGGGTTACAGATATGGCTGCGTAGGCTAACGGAGCCGTATCCGTAGGCTTACCGAGACGTCTGCATCAACTAACTGAGACGTCTGAACTCGCTGATTGAGCTACTTGAGTTAGCAGACTGAGCCACTTGAGTTAGCAAACTGAGCCACTTGAGAATTTTTCTTCATGTGCTTGCGTGCAACCATAGAAAAAATCAATTACGAAAACTCATTTGATTTCGATGCGGAGGGAATCCTTATTGAATCGGATGCCGTCACGATTGATGAATCTGGATAAGGAACCATCGGCAGCCAGTTCTTTAGGAGTGCCGATAGAGAAACGGCTTTCTTCCATCAGCCAGAGACGGTCGGAGAGCTGGAGCGCCAACTCTACATCATGGGTTGACAGTAATATGGATTTATGCTGTTCGTGCGCCAGACGGCGGAGCATCTGTAGGGTTTCTATCTTGCTGGGGAAATCAAGGAAGGCGGTAGGCTCGTCCAGGATGATGATGCGGGTTTGCTGCGCTAGGGCTTTGGCTATCATTACTTTCTGGCGCTCACCATCGCTCAGTTCGCTGATGTTTCTCTGGGCAAGATGCTGAATGCCCGTTTCCTGAAGAGCAGCGGCAACAATCTGCTTGTCGGCAGCTGATAATGTGCCCCAGAAACCGGTATAGGGAGAACGGCCTATGCCAACAATCTCTTCAGCTGAGAACTGGGCATGGCCTGTCTTCGATGTGAGAACGATGCTGATTTCTCTGGCGAGTTCCTGGGCAGAGAAATCAGAAAGGGATTTGTCTTGAATCAGAATTTCGCCATCAAGCGCTGGCTGAAATCCGGCTAAAGTTCTGAGTAAGGTAGATTTGCCCACTCCGTTGGCTCCGATGAGACAGGTCAGTTCACCGGCTTGGAGCGAGGCATGAACAGGTGAGGCTATCGCCCGGAGCTGATGCTTCGAACGATAGCCTATAATCAGATTCTTTAATGTAATGCTTGATACCATCTAAAGAATATTTTCACCTTGAATGTTTACTTCCTGATAGAAAAGAGGAAGAATTACTTGGCTGCCAAAACCTCAACCTCTACGAGGGCGCCCTTTGGCAACTTCTCTACAGCTACGGCAGAACGAGCTGGATATGGCTGGCTGAAGAACTCGGCATAAACCTCGTTCATGGCTGCGAAATCATCCATGTTGTTCAGATAAACTGTAGTCTTAACCACATGAGAAAGGTCGGTACCGGCTGCCTTCAGAATGTTCTGGGCGTTGGTGAGGCTCTGGCGAGTCTGCTCCTTGATGCCACCCTCTACGAAATTGCCTGTTGCAGGGTCGATAGGAATCTGACCTGATGCAAAAACAAAACCATTTACTTCGATAGCCTGGCTATATGGACCGATAGCTGCAGGCGCATTGTCTGTGTGAATTGCGTTCATAATCTTCAATTTATAATTTATAATGAATAATTTACAATGTATAATTCAACATTCAACACTTAACATTTAACATTAAACAATCCAGAGATGGAATCCCTTTGATTCCAAAGCCTCCTTGATTTCTTTTACGTGTTCCTCGTCGCGAGTCTCCATCGTCAGGCGGAGCACGCAGGCATTCACCTTGTTGCGGTTGGCAGAACGGTCGTGGTGAACACCGGTGATGTTGCCACCCAATCCGGCGATGACAGAGCAGACCTCTACCAATTCTCCCGGTTTGTCATCCAGCTCCATCTCGATGGTACAGAGACGGCCGCTCTTGGCAAGACCACGGGTGATGACGCGGTTCAGGATGGTTACGTCGATGTTACCGCCGCTTACAACGCAGATGGTTTTCTTGCCCTTCACCGGAACCTTGTTGTACATTACGGCTGCCACGCTAGCCGCACCGGCGCCTTCGGCTACCATCTTCTCGCTCTCTATGAGTTTCAGGATGGCTGCACAGATCTCATCCTCGCTCACGGTTACGATTTCGTCTACATAGTTGGAGCAAGTTTCAAAGGTAATCTTGCCCGGTTCCTTTACGGCAATACCATCGGCTACGGTTGCTACAGAAGGCAACTTCTCCTGTTTATGGTCGTGCAGACTCTGAACCATACTTGCGGCTCCTTCAGCCTGAACACCATATACCTTGACGTTAGGATTCAGCGATTTGATGGCGAAAGCCACACCCGAAATCAGACCGCCGCCGCCAACAGGCACTACTACAGCCTCTACATCAGGCAGCTGGTCGAGAATTTCCAATCCGATGGTGCCCTGCCCGGCGATGACGTTCTCATCATCGAAAGGGTGAACGAAGGTGTAGCCATGCTCATCTTTCAGTTCCAGCGCCTTCTGGTAGGCATCATCGTAAACGCCAGGTACCAGACAGACTTCAGCACCCAGTCGCTTGGTGGCTTCTACCTTAGAGATAGGAGCACCTTCAGGCAGACAGATGAGGCTCTTGACGCCCATGGCTGTAGCTCCCAGCGCTACACCCTGTGCATGGTTGCCCGCAGAGCAGGCTATCACACCCTTCGCCTTTTCTTCATCGGTGAGTTGTGAAATCTTATAGTAAGCACCGCGAATCTTGAACGAACCGGTCTTCTGCAGGCACTCTGGTTTCAAATAAACATCACTCTCTGGGTTGATTCTTGGCGTGTGAACCAACTCAGTCTTTCTTATTACCTTGCTCAGCACGAAGCGAGCCTTATAGAAATTGTCAAGTTGTAACATAACTGTTGATATGTGTATAGTTTATTTCGTGCAAAGTTACTATTATTTGAAGAAAATACAAAATAATTCGGTTTAATTTTTGTTTATTCGATAATATTGCTTAACTTTGCGGCATAAAAACATAGTAACAAATAAACTAATTACTTTTATCTGGAAATGAAGAAAAACGTTTTAGCAGTAGCGCTGGCATTGATGGCGAGCATCGGTGCATACGCAGAGAAGAATACTGTCAGCTCTCCTGATGGTAAGTTGAATGTCGTGGTAGAAGACCACGATGGCAAACTCTATTATTCCATCAGCTATGCAGGCAAACAGATGATGGACGAATCTCAACTCGGTCTGTTGGCTAATGTAGGCGATTTCAGTCAGGGATTGACCTATCAGGGCAAGAAAGAGGCGAAGGTAGAGAAGAGTTATGACCTCCGAACCGCCAAGTTTTCGCATGTAGATTATCATGCCAACCAGCTTCATGTAACATACATCAATGGCAAGAAACAGCCGATGACCGTTACCTTCAATGTAAGCAACAATGACGTGGCATTCCGTTATACTTTTGATCAACTGAAGGCTCAGCATATCATCGTGAATGAAGAGAAAACTGCCTTCAATCTTCCAAAGGTAACCACCACTTACCTTTGTCCACAGTCGGATCCGCTTATCGGTTTTGCCCGTACCAAACCAAGTTATGAAGAAGATTATAAGGTGGATCAGCCTCTTACTGCCAAATCGGGTTATGGTCATGGTTATACTTTCCCATGCCTTTTCAAGGTAGGCGCCGATGGTTGGGTATTGGTCAGCGAGACGGGTACTCACGGCAACTATCCGGGTTGTCACATCAGCGATTACGATGCAGCCAAGGGTTATCAGATAGCCTTCCCTATGGAGAAAGAGGCAGATGGCATCGGGTCTACATCGGGCACCTTTATTCTTCCGGGTTCTACTCCTTGGCGCACCATTACCGTGGGCTCTGATTTGAAGCCATTGGTAGAGACCACCATTCCATACGATGTGGTGGAGCCAAGATTCGAGGCTTCCCAGAAATACGGAACAGGCAAGTATGCCTGGAGCTGGCTCATCTGGCAGGATGGATCCTGCAACTATAACGACCAAAAGCAGTTCATCGACCTGGCTGCTACCATGGGTTACGAATATGTGTTGGTTGATGCGCTCTGGGATACCCAGATTGGTAGAGACAAGATAGCAGAGTTGAGCAAGTATGCCCAGAGCAAGAATGTGAGTCTGATGCTCTGGTATAATTCCAATGGTGTGGCAAACGATGCACCTCAGGGTCCTCGTGGCATCATGGATAACATCGTGGCCCGCAAGAAGGAGATGGCCTGGATGAAGAGTATCGGCATCAAGGGCATCAAGGTAGATTTCTTCGGTGGCGACAAGCAGCATACCATGCAGCAGTATGAAGACATCCTGAGCGATGCCAACGATTATGGCATTCAGGTTATCTTCCATGGCTGCACCCTGCCAAGAGGTTGGGAGCGCATGTATCCTAACTATGTATCCAGCGAGGCTGTACTGGCTTCGGAGAATGTATTCTTCTCTGATTATCATGCCAAGCAGGAGGCTTTCGAACTGACCATGCATCCATTCTGCCGCAACGCCGTGGGAGCGATGGATTGGGGTGGTACCATCATGAACAAGTATCTCTCCAAGGATAACAAGAGTCGTCATCGCCGTTATACTACTGATGTTTTCGAGATGGCTTCGGCTATCATGAACCAGGCAGCCATCCAATGTATCGCCATCTATCCGAACAATCTCTCAGAGCTTCCTCAGCACGAGATTGATTTCCTCAAGAGCGTTCCTACAACCTGGGATGAGACCAAGTTCATTGCCGGTTATCCTGGAAAATATGCGGTTGTTGCCCGTCGTCATGGTGATAAATGGTATGTGGCTGGTTTGAACGGTACCGACCAGGTGATGAAGCTTACCCTGAATCTGCCAATGCTTGCCGGCAAGAGCGTTACCTATTATTATGAAACAGCCAGCAAGGATAGGAAGGCACTCTGGCCTGTTTCTCAGATGAAGACCGTAAAGGTGGATAAGAAGGGAAACCTGAAGGTTGTCATGCAGCCTAAGGGTGGACTGATTGTTGAAAAGTAAAAAGGTAAAAAAGTAAAAAGGTAAAAAAGTCTAGTGGGGTATAATCTCCCTAGTTTCTTTTTACCTTTTTACTTTTTTACCTTTTTACTTTTTACAGAAATGTTCCAAAGCAGCAGCTATGCCATCTTCTTCATTGGAAAGCGTGATGTAGTCGGCTTCGGCTCTAACCTCTGGTGCTGCATTCTGCATGGCTACACCCATGCCTGCCAGTTTCAGCATGGTCAAGTCGTTGTAGCCATCTCCGAAAGCAATCATATCGGCTGGGGTGAGATTGATTTTCGACAGAAGGCGGAGCAGGGACTTAGCCTTGTCGATGCCTTTAGGAACCAGTTCCAGGAAGAATGGGGCTGAACGGAAGATGTCCATCCTGTCGCCCAGAATCTCGGAAAGCTCGTTTTCTGCCTTGAGCATATCTGCCGGGTCGCCTGTCATGAGGAGCTTGGTAGGGTGAGGCTCCAGGGCTTCGAACAGGTTTTCTACCTTTCGGATGTTCATCTTGTTGATACGCGATTCTTCCTTCACATACGGGTCGTCGGGCATCTCGGTGATAATCTCGTTGCCGGCATATCCCAGCAGGGCATGGTTCTTCTCCTTCGCGTACCTATATAATATAGGTATCACCTCATCTGGCAGGAACTGGGCGAAGAGTTTTTCGCCAGTCTTGGCATTCACGATGTTGCCGCCATTATAAGATAGGATGTATCCGCCTCGCTTATCCAGTTCCAGACATTCTGCCACCGGTTCGATGCCGTAGGTCGGTCTGCCTGAAGCAAGGATGATAACAACACCCTCGGCTTCTGCCTGGAGCAGCGCTTCGCGGGTTTTCGGGGTAACCACCTTGTCGTGGTTGGTCAGGGTGCCATCCAGATCAAGGGCGATGGCACGGTATGGAAGATGATTCATATTTGATATATTATTGTATTTCTAATTTGGCTGCAAAGGTAAGATAAAAAAACGATTGTAACAAAAAAAAGAGTTAAATATGATATAAATATAGGTGTTTGACTGATAATTACCTGCTTTTTTATTGTTTATTATACACTATAGTCGGAAAGTTTTCTTATCTTTGCAACCGAAATAACAAACAATAATATAAAATTAATAAAACCTATTTGAAAATGAAGAGATTAATTTCAGCAGTATTGCTTTCGGCAGCCGTAGTTGTGCCAACCATGGCGAAGAATGCAAAGACATTGGGCAATGGCTATCCATTCACTCAAGTACCATTCACCAGTGTGAAGATTTCACAGAACACCTTCTGGGGTGCCCGTCTGAAGGCTGCCCGAGAGGTAACCGTGCCTTTGGCTTTCAGCAAGTGTGAGAGCGAGCACCGTTACAAGAACTTCGAGATGGCTGCCTATACCCTGCAGCATCCTAACCACCCGGGCTTGGATACCAAGGAGTGGGATGTGAGCAAGTTCATGGGCTTCTCTTTCGATGATACCGATGTTTATAAGACCATCGAAGGTGCCAGCTACATCCTCCAGACTTATCCGAACAAGAAGTTGAAGGCTTATATCGACAGCGTGCTCGATGTAGTAGCTGCTGCTCAGGAGCCAGATGGCTATCTCTATACCGCCCGTACCATCAACCCAAAGCATCCACACCAGTGGTCGGGAAATAAGCGTTGGGTCAAGGACGAGGAGGCGAGCCACGAGCTTTACAACCTCGGTCACATGGTAGATGCAGCCTGTGCTCACTATCAGGCTACGGGTAGCACCAAGTTCCTGAACATCGCCAAGCGATATGCCGATTGTGTGGTAAAGGAGGTGGGACCTAAACCAGGACAGACTACCATCGTTCCGGGACATCAGATTGCAGAGATGGCTTTGGCTCGTCTCTATACCTTGACCGGTGAGAAGAAGTATCTGGATGAGGCTAAGTATCTGCTCGACTATCGTGGCAAGACTCATATCCGTAACCCATATTCTCAGAGTCAGGCTCCTATCCTGGAGCAGAAAGAGGCAGTGGGTCATGCGGTGCGTGCCGGCTATATGTATGCCGGTATTGCCGATGTGGCTGCCCTGACCAAGGATTCTGCCTATATGAAGGTGATCGACCGCATTTTTGAAAACATCGTTGGCAAGAAATACTATCTTACAGGTGGTGTAGGTGCCCGCCATGACGGTGAGGCATTCGGTGATAACTATGAGTTGCCAAACATGACTGCCTACAACGAGACCTGTGCAGCCATCTCTATGGTTTATCTCTTCGAGCGCATGTTCCTGCTTCACGGCGAGAGCAAGTATATCGACTGCATGGAGCGTACCTTATATAATGGTGTCATCTCGGGTATGAGCATGGATGGCGGTAGATTCTTCTATCCAAACCCATTGTCAAGTGATGGCAAGTATCAGTTTAATGCCGATGGCAACACCACCCGCCAGCCATGGTTCGGATGTGCCTGCTGCCCAAGTAACCTGAGCCGCTTCATCCCTTCTGTGCCGGGTTATCTCTATGGTGTGAAGGATAACAACATCTATGTAAACCTCTTTGCCGGTAATACATCTACCATCAAGGTGAATGGCAAGGATGTGGTTCTGGAGGAGACTACCGAGTATCCTTGGAACGGCGACATCAAGATTGCTGTGAAGAAGAGCGGTGTGAAGAATGCCAACCTCCTGGTCCGTATTCCTGGATGGGTTCGCAACCAGGTAGTACCTAGCGACCTTTACAAGTATAGCGATGCAGAGAAGCCTGCTTACACAGTAACCGTAAACGGCAAGGCTGTAGAGGCTGATCTCGATGCCAACAAGGGTTATCTGCCTGTCAAGAACATCAAGAAGGGCGATGTAATCCGCATCCACTTCGATATGCCTATCCGTACAGTTATAGCTAACGGCAAGGTGGCTGATGATAAGGGCAAGGTTGCCGTAGAGCGTGGACCATTGGTATATTGCGCTGAGGCTGTGGATAATCAGAACGAGCCAGTACTCCGTGCCGTCATGGCCAAGAAGCCTGCCTTCTCTGTGGTGGATAACTACAGCATTCAGAACACAGAGACCAAGGGTGCTCCAGCCTTCTCTGTCAAGGCCATCAAGACTGATGCCCAGATTCTGGAAGAGGGTGCCAATGGCGTATCTGTCAAGAACAATGTGTTGACTCTGATTCCTTACTATGCCTGGAATCATCGTGGAGCCAATCAGATGAACGTCTGGTTCTATCAGAATTTAAGTGTGTTGGATAAATAAGTATCGGTTCGTAAATGCTAAGTAAATTCTGCTCGAAATGGTATTTTTACCCCATTTCGAGCAAAATAGCGTGCGTTTATTCTGCTCGAAGTGGTAAATTTACCCCATTTCGAGCAAAATAGCGTGTATTAATGCAAGTATTTACGATGATAGATGCAGGTACTTACGATGATAGATGCAAGTACTTACGATAGTCGATGTAAGTACTTGCGATGATTGATGCGAGAACCGGAAATAGCCAACTGGCAAAATATAAACAGCCAACTGGCAAACTGCAAACAGCCGACTAGCGCATTTGTCGCTAGTCGGCTGTTTTACTGGAACAGTTATCGAAACCTCCTTTATTTTGTTTTCGTATAGGCTTCCTGCCAAATACTCTTCACTCTTCACCAAAAGTCCCGAATCCCCTGTGTTTATCGGCATTCTGAGTGGTGAAGAGTATTCGGGCACTCTTCACCTACTCTTCACCACTCTTCACCCTTCAGTTCTGGCTGATTTGCAATTCACCTATCAGTCTTTCGCCTCTGTTTCCGTTTCTGAAGGTGAAGAGTGGTGAAGAGTGGGTGAAGAGATAAAAACAACTCTTCACCCCTCGGAATGCCGATAAACACAGGGGTTTCCGGCCGAAAGGTGAAGAGTGAAGAGTACCAGAAATAATTGACTCAAGTTTCGCATGTTATCATCAATCTCTTTGATAGATAGGTAATGAAGAAATAGTGATGGAAACTAAAAAATGGGCGATTTTTTACCCAAATCTATGTTTTTGAATGAGATTTGGGTAAAAAATCGCCCATTTTCTTTGTTTTTCGGGAAAATTGGCTTAAATTTGCAGTCAGTATCGAAACGAATAAAAAGCGAAGAAAATGGGAACAAGCAATAAGTTGGTAGGTAGGGAGCGAGAGTGCTTGGAACTGGATAGGGTGATGGAATCCGACCGCTCTGAGTTTGTGATAGTGTATGGAAGACGAAGAGTAGGCAAGACCTTCCTTGTTGACCAATACTATCAAGGTTCCTATGACTTTACATTTGTGGGAGGACATAATCTTTCTCGCCAAAGACAATTGACGAGTTTCGGCAAGGCATTGAAGAAATTTTCGGGCAGTAAGCCAGATAAGTTTTCCGATTGGTTTGATGCCTTTGATGCTCTTGAGGAATATCTGGAGTTGCTTGATGCAGATAGGAAGAAAGTGGTGTTTATCGATGAGATGCCTTGGATAGATACGCAGAAGTCGGATTTTGTTTCGGCTTTGGAAAATTTCTGGAATGGTTGGGCTGCTCGCCGAAGCGACATCGTGTTCATTGGCAGCGGTTCCGCCACTTCCTGGATGGTGGATAATCTGATAGAGAACCAGGGTGGCTTGCATGCCCGAATTACCTCTAGCATCTATGTGCGCCCATTTACGCTTCATGAGGTGGAGGAATACTTGCAACGCAAGCATTGCAAGTGGGACAGATACCAGATATTGCAATGCTATATGGTGATGGGTGGCATCCCATTCTATCTGAGCCTTATCGACCCAAGACAGAGTTTGGTGCAGAATGTGGATCGCCTTTTCTTCTCTCATGGCGGTATCATGAGAGGGGAGTTTGATGAACTCTATAATGCGTTGTTCAGCAATGCCGAACTGTATATCAGCGTGGTCAAAGCATTGGCTCAGCACCATGATGGTATGACTCGTACGGAAATTTCCAAAGTCATTGGGGCGAATGGAGGTACGCTCACTCGTGTACTGACCAATTTGGAAAGATGCGATTTTATCTCACGCAGTCAGAACTTTGGTTGCAAGACAAAAAATACCATCTATCGGTTGATGGATTTCTATACCTTATTCTATTATAAGTTTATAGCGCAAGATACATCTGGGGATGAACAATGGTGGAGCCACAATTTTGAGTCACGCTTGGTTTCTACATGGCAAGGACTTACCTTCGAGATTGTCTGCTTGATGCACACGGATTGCATCAAGAAAGCCTTGGGCATATCAGGCATGGCTACGGAAGTTTCTTCATGGAGAAAGGTGGCGGATGACAAGCAGCGAGGTGGGCAGATAGACTTGGTCATCAAGCGTGCCGACCGCATCGTGCATCTATGCGAGATGAAATTCAGCAAGTCGGAATACCGCATCACTGATGCCTACGAGCAGCTGTTGCGGCAGCGCATGGAACTCTTCCAAAGTTCCACCAAGACCAAGCTTTCTTTGGTCATCACCTTTGTTACTACGTATGGAGTGGCTGATGGCTTGCATCATAGCATCGTGCATAGCGAGGTGACGATGTCGCAGCTGTTCATTCGGAATGTTACATGATAGCCTGCCACATTATGCTCGGCTAGGGAGAGGTTGATGGATTGCATCATCAGCATCTGGCGGGAGATGGAGAGGCCGATGCCCGAACCTGATGGCTTGGTAGAGAAGAAGGGGATGAACATCTCCTTTGCCACATCGGCTGGGATGGGGGCGCCATTGTTGCTGAAATAGATGCCCGAGAATTGTGAACTCTCGATGCTCTCTGGATGTTTGTGGAAGCATCGAATGTCGATGGCTGAGGCGTGAGCCTCGATGGCATTCTTGGTCAGATTGATAAATACCTGGTGCAGCATGTTTTTGTCGGCAGACCAGGTGGCATCTTCAGGGATATGGATGTGCCATTCTATCTGAGGATAGAGCGGCTTGATGCCTTCCACGAAATCCTTGAGTGGAATGTTCTCGATGACAGGCTCTTGTAGCTGGGTGAGCTTGCGGTAGCTGTCCACGAAACTGGTGAGCGACTTGCTGGTGTCTCGAATGGCTCGGATACCTTCCTCGTAGGGCGAGCCTTGGATGTCGGGATTGCTCAGATAGGCTTGGCAGATGCTGGAGATGGGGGCGGTGGCGTTCATAATCTCATGGGTGAGCACACGGGTTAGCCTTTGCCAAGATTCCACCTCATGCTGCGCCACCAGTCTGCCGATGTCGTTCTCCATATCGTTGAGGGCTTGCTGCAAGGCTCGTTCTCCAGAGAGCAATCCCTTGGTGGATAGACGGAAGGAGTAATCGCCATTGCGGATAGCCTCTTGCATCAAGAAGGCACGGCTCTTCAGGTTGCGCTGATGGCGCAAGAAGAGATAGATGATGCCTCCGATGATGAGGAGAATGATACCTATTATATATATGTGGAAGATGGTGTCCATATCAGATGTTGATAATCATGAATGATTGTGATGGAAAATTATCGCTTTAACTTGGCGTAAAGTGTTTGGCGAGTGATGCCGAGGAGTTCGGCGGCGCGTGAGATATTGCCGTGGCATTGGTCCACAACCTTGTGAATATGAGTGCTCTCGATGCTCTCCAGCGTCTCTACTTCTTGGTTTCGGTCGATGGCATCCTTTAGGGTTCTGATGAGTTCATCGTTATCCCAAGGCTTGGTGATGAAGTCGGCTGCGCCAGATTTCAATCCCTTGATGGCGAGCTGGATATCTGCGTAGGCGGTGATGAGCACCACGGGGATGTTGGCATGGAGACGGCGGAAGGTGCGGAGCCAAAGCAAACCTTCCTGTCCGCTGTTTACGCCCAAGGAAAAATTCATGTCGAGCAAGATGATGTCCACTGGCTCTTGTTGGAGCAGAGTGGGGGCGGTGTCTGGGCGAGGCAAGGTGAGAATCTGCTCGAATGTACCGTCCAGGCATATCTTCAAGGCTGTGAGTATCGATGGATTGTCGTCGATAACAAGTATTGTTCCGTATTTCATCTATTTGTGTTCTGTTATATCTTTTGTTTGCAAAAGTACACTTTTTTCTTGAAATAGCCAACAAAATGGAATGTGATGTGTGATTATCATACAGAAAAGTGTATGAATTTCATACAATCCACTTGCCGCTGGCTTCTGGTCTTTGGCAGAATCAAAAGGAATGGCTACCTTTGCATCAGAAAAAATAATGAAACAACAGATATGAAAAGTTATTTTAAGTTCTTATCACGCAACAAGCTCTATACGGCTATCGAGGCTTTCGGACTCTCGATAGCCTTGGCTTTTGTGATGATTTTGGTATCCTACGCCTTCATGGAGTATCGGGTGGGCACGCATCAGCCAGATGCCAAGAATCTCTATGTGCCTGGTTCGGGCGATTACCTTGGCATGACCTTGGGTACGGCTAAGGAGTTCTTTCCTTCCATCCCGGAAATCAAGGAATGGACCCGATTTAGCGATTATTATACAGACAAGGGTGCTGTGGTGGATGGTCAATACTTCCATGTGCAGGCACGTGCCATAGATTCTAACTTTTTGGATATGATGGGAATGAAGTGCAGGGGATGCGCCACCCATCAAGTGCTGACGGATATGCATCAAGCCCTCATTTCCGAGTCTTTTGCCAATAGGGCTTTTGGCAATGCAAATCCTATCGGACAGGTTGTTACATGCGATACGCTGCAATTCAAGGTGGTGGGTATCGTGGATGATTTCGGCAGGGAAGACCTGCTTGAACCCACCGACATCTTTGTCTCCATGAAGTTAAAGGAGAAAGATTTAGATCCGATGGACCAGTTTGGCGAGGTTGTTACCATCGCCCAACTGGCAGATAATGCTGATCCAGAAAAGGTGAACGCCACGTTGCTCAATAAATATATGGGTTATTGGAAGAAATGGTGGAGTCGCAAGAAGACGACTGGCAGTTTCTTGTGGGGCTCTAGCTTGGTGCGCTGGGACAAGTTGTATTTCTCGGATATTACATGCCCGCATGTCCGTCATGGCAGCAAGACCTTGGTCAATGTCTTGTTGATCGTGGCGCTTGTTCTCTTGCTATCAGCCATCTTCAATTACATCAATCTCACCGTGGCGCAGATAGGCAATCGAGCCAAGGAGATGGCTACCCGCCGCCTGTTGGGTGAGTCGGTGCTGGGCGTGGTGCTGCGCTATATCAAGGAGGCGGCACTCTTCACGGCAGTTTGCTTCTTGCTCGGCGTTTTGCTGGCTTGGGCATTCACACCTTTATTTAATAGCATCTTGGATACGAAGATTTCGCTCTTCTCTTCGCCTGTCGTTTGGGGATGCTTGTTGGTGGCTTATCTCGTCATCTCCTTGTTGTCGGGCTTGTTCCCAGCCATCGTGGTGGCTCGCTACAATCCGATAGATGTGGTAAAGGGCACCATGCGTTTGCGCAGCAAGATGTGGTTTAGCAGGATATTCATTGTGGCACAGAGCGTTATCAGTATGTCGCTGGTGGTGATGGCTATCACGATGATGCTCCAGATGCGCCATCTCGCCAACATACCTTTGGGGTATCAGACGAAAGACATTCTCTGTATCTCCACCACTTTCGGATTTGATAATGTCGATGCCAGAAACGCAGCGTTGATAGCGAAGTTGAAATCTCTGCCAAAGGTGGAGGAGGCTACGGCTATCAGCAACAATCCTGTCAATAGCTTTGCCAATTGTGTGCATGATGAGAAGGGAGAAAATATAGCGTTCTTGAGATTGAGCGTATTGGATTCCATAGCGATGAAGATGATGGGTTTCAAGGTGCTGGAGCGATATTCTGACCCTACGCCAGGCAAAATCTGGGTTAGCGAGGAAGCTAAGCGAACCTTTGGCGTATCGAGCAAGAAACCATATTTTGGCTATAATGAAGGCAAGCCAGAATATGAGGTTTGTGGCGTTGTGAAAGATTTCCACTGTGGCGATGCTCTTGATGAGTTCAGGTTGGGTAATCATAATGCCATTCGTGTTCCTTCCAATCATGATGTGCTTTGGACCATCTTGGTGAAGACTCGTGGCGACCATGCCCAAGCCCTGTCTGCTATCCAAAGTGCCTGCAAGCAAGTGGCTAAGGAACAGCTGGGCGTACCTACCGACATGGATACGGAGTATCTGGACGACACCTTGGCTGATGCGCTCAAGGAGAAGCACAACATGATGGTGCTCATCATCACCTTCATGGGCATCTCCATCTTGATTTCCGCCCTCGGCTTGTTTGGCATGTCGGTATATTACGGCAACCAGCAGCGCCGACAGATAGCCTTGCGCAAGGTGATGGGAGCCTCGGTGACAGATGCGGCATGGCAACTTTCCAAGCGATTCCTCATCACATCGTGTGTGGCTGTGGTTATCGCCATCCCATTGTGTGTCAAGCTGATGCAAGAATACTTGATAGGTTTCAAATATCGTATCGATTTCCCTTGGTGGACATTGGTAGCAGGAGCTATCTTCACCTTGCTGCTAGCCTTGGTATCGGTCTTCAGCTATACCCTGCGCACCGCTCTGGAGAATCCGATAGACAGCATCAAGATGGAATAGCATGATGAGCTAAGTAAACATTAAACACTACACATTAAACATTAAATCAAGATGATACGTACAGAGAATTTAACGAGAATATTTCGTACAGAAGAGATAGAGACCATCGCCCTGAACGGCGTGAACATCAATGTAAAGGATGGCGAGTTTGTAGCCATCATGGGACCTTCGGGATGTGGCAAGTCTACCTTGCTCAACATCCTCGGCTTGCTCGATACACCTACCGAGGGTAAGTATTGGCTGGGCGATGAGGAGGTAGGACATCTCAAGGAGCGTGAGCGCACGGCTTATCGCAAGGGTCGCATCGGTTTCGTCTTTCAGAATTTCAATCTGATAGATGAGTTGACGGTAGAGGAGAACATCGACCTGCAGCTCAAATATCTAGGCATTGGCAAGGCGGAACGCAAGGAGCGAGTGCTCGACATCCTGCGCAAGGTGAAGCTGAGCCATCGTGCCAAGCATTATCCTCATCAGCTTTCGGGCGGTCAGCAGCAGAGGGTTGCCATCGCCCGTGCCGTGGTGGGCAAGCCAAGCATCATCCTAGCCGATGAGCCTACGGGTAACCTCGATTCCAAGAATGGTATGGAGGTGATGCAGTTGCTCAGTGAGCTGAACGAGGAGGGAACTACCATCGTGATGGTGACGCACTCCAAGCACGATGCTACCTACGCCAGTCGCATCATCAATCTGTTTGATGGACAAGTGGTGGATGCGATGAATGATCAGCTTTAATCTTTGGTTTCTGTCCAACAATTAGACGGTGGTGTCTAATTGTTGGACAGTTTGTTTAATGAGGGTTTTTATTTAATGGCTTGATTATCAGGAGAAATGCTGTTTTGGCACGGCTCTTGTCTTTATCATGCCAAAATGAAGAAGATTATGAAAAGAATAGGAATATTGATAGGATGGTTGGTCTGGGCGGCTGGCGCCTCGGCACAGAGCTGGAGCCTTGACGACTGTATGAAATACGCCGTGGTGCACGCCACGGAGGTGAAGCGGGAGGTGGTGAATGCCCGCCAGCGCAAGCAGGATTACCAGCATGCTGTGGCAGGATTCCTGCCTACCGTTACGGGTGGCGTGCAGGGACAGTATGCCTGGGGACGAAACATCGACCCGGAAACCAATACTTATAATAATGTAACGACATTCAACAACTATTATCAGCTTTATGCCGAACTGAATGTCTTCGATGGTTTCGCCACCATCAACGCCTTGAAGCAGGCTAAGTTGAGCCGGGATTATTCAGCCACGGCGATGCAGAAGATTCAGGACGACCGAGCCATCGACGTGATGCAGAAATATGTGGATGCTGCCTATGCTGAGGCAAGCATTCGGATAGCAAGCGAGAAACTGAACGAAAGCAAGCGGATGCTGGATAAGATGAAGCGCCTGTATGAACTGGGCGAGAAAGGCCGCCCGGATGTGGTGCAGATGGAATCGCAGGTGGCAGAAGATGAATACAATCTTACACATCAGGAGAATGTGGCAAAACAGAGTCTGCTCGCCTTGAAATCCGCGATGAATTTTCCGGTGGATGAAGAGCTGAAATTGGAACAGAAGTCAGGAAATAAAGAGGTTTCTGCTTCTGGCGTAAACTACGAAACCGTTTACCAGGGCTTCCTGCATATTTCTCCCGATTTGAAGTCGGCAGAATACGAAGTAGAGCGGGCACGGTATGATTACAAGATAGCAAAAGGCAGATTGCTGCCATCACTCTCTCTCAGTGGCGGCATTTCTACTAACTATTATAAGAATCTCTCTCAGAAAGGGCAATACGATGGGTTTGCCTCGCAGTTTCACAACAACCAGGGCGAATACGTTGACCCTTTCCATACCTATTTATAATAGCGACCGCTGGCACAGCGTGAAGAAGGCGCGTAACGACTGGCAACTGGCACAGGTGAACCTGGAGGAAACCCGTCGCAAGCTTCACGACCAGATAGCCCAGGCGGTAATGGATGCAGAGGGTTACGCCAAGGAGTTGCATCAGATGCAGAAGAAGGTGGCCTCAGATTCGCTCGCCTATCACATGTCGAGCCGGAAGTTTGAGGAAGGAATGCTTTCCACCTTCGATCTTCATACCGCAGCCCAGACGCTTCTGGAAAGCAGAATCAAGGAACTCCAGATGCAGATGTTGCTCATTATCAAACAGAGGCTGGTTGCTTATTACCAGGGAGAAAATTTAATTAAATAAACCTGGAGAATGCAAGTGAATTTTTCACTTTTCGTTCTTCACTCTTCACTTAAATTATGGATATAAAGATAGAAAAGAAAAAATATCTCGTGCCTCGCAAGTACTGGGCATGGATTGGCGGAGGAACGGTTTTGATCGCAGTCCTCATTTGGTTGGGATTGAGCAATTTCTCTTCCACCCTGAAGGTGGACAGGAAGGGATTGAGCATCGGAACCGTAGAGAAGGCGCAGTTCAACGATTATGTTTCGGTGGATGGACAGGTGGTTCCTATCTCCGTGGTGCAGATCAGTTCCGAGGAAGGCGGTATTGTTCTGGAGAAAGTGGTGGATGAAGGTGCCCACGTGAACAAGGGCGATGTAATCGTGAAACTGAGCAATTCGAATCTCGATCTGGAGATTCTGAATGCCGAAAGCGAACTTGCCGAAAAGCAGGACATGCTTCGCAATACCCAGATTTCGATGGAACAGGACCGTCTGAACAATAGCAACGAGGAACTGTCGCTTTCGCAGGATGTCATTACCAAGCGCCGTTCCTATCAGCATCAGGAGGCATTGCACAAGGAAGAACTCAATTCGCGCGAGGAGTATCTCAAGGCAAAGGAAGATTACGACCTTGCCGTCAAGAAGCATGCGCTCATCAGCAAGCGATTGAAGAAGGATGCACAGCTCCGCCGTTCGCAGATGGATCAGATGGGCGATAATCTGGAAGCCATGCAGAAGAATGTGCAGCTGGTTCGCCAGCGCAAGGAGAAGCTGAACATCCGCAGCACCATTTCGGGCGAAATCGGCTTGCTCGATGTGGAGTTGGGACAGAGCATCCAGGCTGGACAGAAGATAGGAGTCATCAACGACCTCAGCGATTTCAAGGTGCAGGCGCAGGTGGATGAGCATTACATCGACCGGGTAAAACCGGGACTTACTGCCACTTTCGACCAGAACGGCAAGCATTATCTCCTGCAGGTTCGCAAGGTTTATCCCGAGGTAAGAGATGGCAGGTTCCGCATCGACTTCATCTTCAAAGGCGTTCGCCCTGGCAACATCCGAACCGGTCAGACTTATTATGTAGATTTGCAGCTCGGCCAGTCGAAGCAGGCAATAATCATCCCTAAGGGCACGTTTTATAGTGTAACGGGTGGTCAATGGATCTTTGTATTAGACAAGAGTGGCAAGAAGGCTTATCGCCGAAAGATAACCATCGGTCGCCAGAATCCTCAGTATTATGAGGTGATTGAGGGCTTGGAGCCAGGCGAGCAGGTTATCGTTAGCGGCTATGAAGCATATAAGGATAATGAAATTCTAATGTTAAATTAGAAATGAGAAATTAGAAATGTGAAATTGGGGCATACGCCCTTATATACAATATACGATGAAACATATTATTAACGCATTCAAGAATCTGCCTCGGAGGGGCCAGCACAACTTCGTGAAGATCTTGTGTCTGGCGCTCGGATTGGCAATCAGTTCGGTAATTATTGCCGAGATTTATTTCGAGCAGACTTACGATACGTATTTCCCTGGATGGGAAAGGACGTATCAGATTTCAGAAGTGGGTACTAACCATGGCGAAACCATGGAGTTTGCCAATACTTCAGGAGCCACCGCCCAAGGTGTAAAGCAATATGCGCCTATGGTGGAAGCTGCTACCAGTACTCACTATTTTTATGATGATGCCCAATGCAAGATGGAAGACCAGAACATCATTTCTGCCAATATCAGGATGGCAGACAGTTGTTTCTTTGATGTCTTTCCACAGAAGATATTGATAGGCAAGGCTAAACAGATTCTATCCCAACCCTTATCCTGTCTCATCGATTCAGAAACGGCAGCAAAAATTGGCGGTAATGTTGTAGGTAAGCATTTCACGCTTTCTAATTATCCGGGAACCACTTTTACCATCTATGGTGTTTTCGAAGCGTTTCCCTGGGGTTCTTCCTTTCATGGTACGCAGATGATTCTGTCGAGGTGTAGTGTGCCATACGTATATTCCTACGATGGCAGAGGCCAATGGGTGGGAAATGATTCCTATAGGTCCTACATCCGGTTGGCAAAGGGGCATGAGGCAAAAGAACTCAAGCCTTACGTGAATAAGATGCGAGAGAATCATTTCCCTTTGAAGGAGATGAAGAATATGGGAATAGAACTGAACTATGATTTCACGGTATTGAGCGATGTTTACACCCAAAATCCTTATATCAAGAAGATGGGATGGATTATGGGAATTATCGCTTTTGTCCTCCTCTTCACTTCTGTGATGAACTATCTGCTTATCATCGTGGGAAATCTCGTGGGTCGTTCTCGCGAAATGGCTGTCCGTAAGTGCTATGGTGCCGAATCGAAGAACATTCATGCCATCATTTTCTCTGAGGCTTTGGTGCATGTGGGGCTGTCGGTTGTTCTTGCTGCAGGTCTTGTATTCCTTTGCAAGGGAACCATCGAAAACTTCCTCTCTGCTCCGGTAAGCACGTTGGTACTTAATCGTGGCAGTTGGATATTGGTGGCTATCTGTATTCTGGTACTGCTGGTTGGCGGCTTGTTGCCTGGTTGGCTTTACAACAAGATTCCTGTAGCCATCGCTTTCCGTGGCTATAATGAGAATCGCAACCGATGGAAACTTGGTTTGCTGGGCATCCAGTTCGTTATCTCTGGTTTGCTGTTCAGTTTGCTTTACATCGTGAATGGTCAATACCAGCTGATGTTGGGGCTCAATCCTGGGTATGATTACGATCATGTAGCGATTGTTTCGATAGATGCCAGCAATAGAGACCAGCGCAACCAATGTCTGGCAGAAATCAGACGGATGCCGAATGTCAAGGATTGCAGTTCGACTTTTAATGTTCCGCTCGATGGGTATGATCGTAGTGGAAATATGGTTGGAGTACCTGGCGACGAGAAGAATACCTTTAATATCATGGAGATGTCGGGAGTGGACGACAATTTCTTCAAGATGATGAATATTCCTATCGTTCAGGGTTCTTTCTTTACGGAAAGAAATGACAGTTGCCGACAGGTAATTATTGATGAACGAGGTGCTGAGAAACTCATCAAAACGTGGCATTGGAAGGATGGCGTAGTTGGCAAGCAAATTACCTGTACGGGACATGATAATAATATCTTTACCATTTGTGGCGTGTGCAGGAATATTCGCTGGGGTGCTGTGGAAACCGGGGGTGATGGTATGAATGAATTTCCAGATTTGTATTTCTATTCAGCCAAGACGGCTTACTACATGTTGGTTAAGTTTAATGAACTGAAGGATGAATCGTTGTCGGAGTTGCAATCGAAGGTGCAGGCGATGTATCCGAACAATAAGGTCATCGTGAAAAGTTATGTTTCTGAATTGGCTAACCAGTATGCTTCCCAGCTTAATTTCCGCAACGGAATCCTGGTAGCCGGCATCGTAACGATGATTATCGCCCTCTTCGGATTGGTGGGTTATACGAGTGATGAGGTGAATCGCCGCCGCAAGGAGATTGCAATCAGAAAGGTGAACGGGGCCAAGGTGAAGGATATTCTTCGCATCTTCCTGAAGGACATCATGAAGATTGCCTTGCCTTGCATCATCGTAGGCGACTTGGGGGCTTGGCTGATAGCCAGACAATGGCTGATGTCGTTCAGCGAGAAGATTACGATGACGCCTCTGCTGTTTATCGGCGTTACCATCATCTTGCTCGTCATCATCGGGCTTTCCGTCATCATCAACTGCTACAAGGTGGCGAATAGTAATCCTGTGAAATATCTCAAGGATGAATAAGTCTCCCACAGATTTTCACAGATGACACAGATTTAAGGGCGTATGCCCAAATTAAACATTAAACATTAGAAGAAATGATAAAAGTAGAGAATCTTTGCAAGTCTTTCCGCACAGAAGATGTGGAGACGATTGCTTTAAATAACGTATCTTTCACAGTAGAAGACGGCGAGTTTGTCGCCATTATGGGACCATCCGGTTGTGGCAAATCCACCTTGCTCAATATCCTTGGATTATTGGATAATCCTACATCGGGAAAATATTTCCTGGGTAATCACGAGGTGGCAAACCTGAAGGAAAAGGAGCGCACGGATGTGAGAAAGGGAGAAATCGGTTTTGTGTTCCAGAGCTTCAACCTGATAGATGAATTGAATGTAGAGGAGAACATCGAGCTTCCTCTTACTTACCTCAACATTCCGAAGGCGGAGCGTAAGGCAAAGGTGCAGGCGATTATGAAGCGAATGACCATCAGTCATCGTGCCAAGCACTTCCCTCACCAGCTTTCTGGTGGTCAGCAACAGCGAGTAGCCATCGCCCGTGCCGTGGTCTTTGGTCCGAAGCTCATCCTTGCCGATGAGCCTACGGGTAACCTCGATTCCAAGAATGGAGCCGAGGTGATGCATCTGCTTACCGAACTGAACCACGAGGGCACCACCATCGTCATGGTAACGCATAATGAGCATGATGCCAAGATAGCCCATCGCACCATTCGCCTGTTTGATGGACAGATTGTGGAGGCAGAGGGCAATCAGCTTTAGTGCTTCTGTCACTTCTGAGGGGCATCCGATGCTTTGTTAGAAGAGAAAAGTCATAAATCGCTTGGTGTTAGCCTCTTTCTGCTTCAGCTCTTCTTCCATTCTCTGTATTGCCATCTTGAAGAAGAAGCGGATGAGGTGCTCGTCGGTTGCTTCCGTACGAATCATACGGAGGACAGAAATGTATTCCTGTCGGGCTTCGGATGGGATGATGAGGAGAGGATGATTCAATCTTAAGAGAATGTAGTTGCTGATGAGTCGTCCTGTTCTTCCATTCCCATCACGGAACGGATGGAGATATTCGTAGAAGCCATGGAAGCGGGCGGCAAGAATCATGGGATGAACGGCTGCTGAAACGATGGCTTTTTCGGTAGATTCCAACAGTTTGGGAATTCTGGCGATGAGTTCTTCGTGGTCGCCAAATACCGTGTCGCCTGCAGCCATGTCCGTGGTGGTGTATTCGCCCGGAATAGCTTCTGGAGAACGATAGGAAAGCGTATGGCTGGTAACCCGCCTGTTGATTTCTTTCAGAAGATTCTCGTCGAGTGGATGCTGCGTGTTTTGCATCATGTACTCGAAGGCTTCGAAGTGGTCAAGCATTTCGAAAGCCTCGAAAAGAGTCTTTCCGGCAGGAATCATCCCTAATCCTTTCTCCTTCAGTTCCCGGGTATCATCTACGGAGAATGAGTTGCCTTCAATGGCGCACGAATGGGTAGAGAAGAGTACTTCATTATATTTGATGTACTCTTCTCTATCCATTTTATTGATGATAAGGGTTTGATATTTGCGTCTCAAATCCTCGTATTCCTTGATTTCCTTTTCGAATGCCATAATCTTCTGTATTTGTGGGGACAAAGATACGATTTTTATGGATAAACACCAAACTTTTCTTTCAAAAAATGTGCTTATGTTATGGGATGATGATGCGGAAGGTGGTGATTCCCTGTGCCTTGTCCTGATGGAGCGAGAGGCTGCCGCCGCTTACTCGCATGATCTGGCGGGAGAGGGAAAGACCGATTCCGCTTCCTTCCGGCTTCGTGGTGAAGAACGGGATGAAAATGTGGGAGGCTACATCTTCGGGGATGAGACCGGCGTTGTTGCTCACGTCGATGATGATGGATTCCTGGACGTTGGCGTAGGCTTGGAGACGGATAAATGCCTTCTTGCTTGCCGCGGATTGCAAATCCGCGGAGCGGCATTCCTGCTTGTCTTCTCTTTCCTTTTCCCTGAAAGCTTCTACGGCATTCTTTAGAAGATTCGTTACTACGTGAGAGAGGAGGCTCTCGTCGGCGTAAACCAGCAAATCCTTGGGAGAAACTTCTATCTCTACTTCGTGGTTGCAGAGCAACGCCATTCTTTCCAGGAATGGTTCCACATAGAAGAGAGCAGGCTGAGGCTGGGGAACATGGGTAAAACGGCGATAGTTGTTGACGAAAGCCAACAGTTCGGTTCCTGTTTTGTGGATGGTTTCCAAGCCTTGCTTCAGGTCTTTATCCTCTGTAACCCGGGTAAGCAGAGTTTCGCTCAACGAAGTAACCGGCGTGATGGTATTCATGATTTCATGGGTCAGCACACGAATCAGCTTGATCCAAGAATCCACTTCCTGATTGCTCAGCTCGTGGCTCACGTCGCTCAGGGCGATGATGCGCACGTGCTTGTCTTTCAGCATGGCTTGCGTCTCATGCTTTGCCAGGTGTTCATCCTTCAGTTTCCCTTTTACCTGGTTCATGTGGGTAAGCACATCCGTATCAAGCAACCGGAGGGCTGCCTGATTATGTTGCAGGATGTTGTCGTGGCCATCCACCACCAGGATGCCCGTATCCACCGCATTCAGAATCTGCTCGTAATATTTCTCCCGATCCATCTGCTCCTCTCTCGTATGTTGCAGGAAAAGCTTGATGCGGTTGAGGGACTGGTGTAGAATTTTATCCTCCTTAAACCTCTTCTCCGTAGGAAAACTGAAGGAGAAATCCCCATTATCTATCGCATCAAAAAGGAAGGTTACCTTCTTGATGTTCCGGCGATAGTGGCGGTAGAGCCAGATGTTGACTGCTACTAAAACTACCAAAATCACCAATAAAACGATGATTGCTAACTGATTATTCATCTGATAACTAAAAATCCGTGTAATCTGTGTAATCCGTGCCTAAATTCATAACCCGTATCGCTTAATCTTATTGTAAAGCGTCTGGCGGGAAATGCCCAGTCTTGCGGCTACCACCGACAGATTTCCTTCACATTCCCTGATGGTTTTCTCTATCATTCGGCTTTCCATCTCGTCGAGCGTCTGAACCTCTTCCAGGGGCTTCTCTTTTCTCTGCTGTTTTCCGCCGTCAATATCTTCGGCAGAAATCATTCCCCCATCAGACAGAATCACGGCTTTCTCGATGGCGTGCTGGAGTTCACGGATGTTTCCGTACCAAGGCAAACTGGTAAGTTTTTTCTCAGCCTCTTCCGAAAAACGGAGATTCAACTTATTATATAAATCGCCATATTGATGGAGGAATCTTTCTGCCAGCGGAACGATGTCTGATTTTCTCTGTCTCAGGGCAGGCAATTCCAGATGGATGGTGTTGATGCGATAGAGCAGATCCTCTCTGAATTCGCCATCGTTTACCATCTGCTGCAGGTTGCGGTTGGTGGCGCAAACCAGTCGTACGTTGATGGGAATCTGCTTACTTCCGCCCACTCTTACGATGCTTCTGCGTTGCAGGGCGGTAAGGAGTTTTGCCTGAAGACTGTAGGATAGGTTTCCTATCTCATCCAGGAAGATGGTACTGCCGTCGGCAAGCTCAAACTTGCCCGGTTTATCCACCTTGGCATCGGTAAAAGCACCCTTCACATGACCGAAGAGTTCGCTCTCGAAAAGGGTTTCCGTAATGGCTCCCATATCCACAGGCAGCATCTTTTTCCCACATCTTGTGGATAAACGATGTATCTCGTTGGCTAACACCTCTTTACCTGTTCCGTTTTCGCCTGTAATAAGGATGTTTGCATCGGTTGCGGCAACTTTTTCCACAATACTTCTCAAATTGTTCATAACTTCGCTATCTCCCCAATACATAGCGCTTTGCGCATCTTTTCCACCAGGTTTTCCACCTTTCCTGTTGATAACGTTATCCACAGCCCTGTTCTTATCCCTAGCCTCTACCAGCGTACGAATCATCTTCTCGTTTTCAAAAGGCTTCACGATGAAGTCGGCGGCACCTTCCTTGATGCCTGTTACGGCAAGTTGAATGTCGGCGTAGGCGGTAAAGAGTACCACTTCGGTTTTCGGGCTGAGGCTCTTGATTTCCCTGAGCCAGTACAGTCCTTCGTTTCCCGAATTGATTCCGCTGGAAAAGTTCATGTCGAGGAGCACCACGTCGGGGTGCTCCTCTCTCAGCTTGGCTGGGATGGAGTTAGGGTTGGCGATGGTGATGATGCCATCGAATATGGGTTCCAGCAGCATCCTTACCGTAGTAAGAATGTTGCGGTTGTCATCAACAATCAATATCGTTCCTTGTTTCTTAATCATGGTGCAAAGTTACGAAATATCATAGAAAAGTGGTAATGTTTGTCTAATAATTAGACGAAAAAATGCCGATAATGACGCCAAAAGTTGCTTTTCCGGCGGCTTTTGGCATCCTTATCGGCACTTGTTTATTCAAAATTCTGATTCCTGATGAGGAATTGCTTATCCTAAAAGGGGAATTACTTATCCTATAAAGGGGAGTTACAGCTCTATCGGAACCACTATCTTTATACTGAAGTTACGGCCCATATTGTAAACGCCTCTTCTGCCTGTAACCTGGTTTACGTCAAGATACTTCAGACGGCTCAGGTGGTTCTGGTAAGCACGGTTGGTAAGGTTCTCGCCCGAAAGATAGAGCGAGAGAAGGCGCTTGCCATGGAGCTTCACGTCGGTACCGGCATACATGTTTAATAAGGTGTACGATGGCGTAGCGGTCTCCGTCTCGTTGGCTGCGAAATAATGGTTCTGGCGGAGATTGCAATCCATCTGTAGCTTTACGAAGAGATGGTCGAAAGTCTTGCCGTCGCAGACAAACTCATACCTTACATCCGAAACCCAGCGAGGGGCTGGGGTGAATGGCAGATACTTTGATTCGGATGGCTGATGCAACTGAACCGAGTTGACATACGAGAAGGTGTTGCCGATATGCAGATGCTCTACAGGATGGATGTCGATGCTCGCCTCACCACCCAGAATGCGGGCGTCGCCCGAAGTAAACTGATAGACTGGCGTGTCGTCGATGAGGACAGGCTGATTGTTCTCATCTGCCAACTTCTCGCTGTAGATGTAATGGTTGATGCGATTGGCAAACAGAGAAAGGGAAGCCGAGATGATAGGCGAAGAATAATCCAAACCAAGGTCGAATTGCCAGCTGTTCTCTGGCTTCAGACGGGTGTTTCCCAACTCATATCGCTGGGTTCCCTCGTGCACGCCATTCGAAGACAATTCGCTGATATTTGGAGCACGGAATCCTCTTGCTAAGTTCAGCTTGATATTGAAATCAGGCAGGATTTCGTAAGCCAATCCGATGCTTCCGGTCACTCCCTCAAAGTTGCGCTTAAAGGCTTGAAAACGGAATGAATCATTCGATTCAGAACGATGCGATTCTGCATCATCCTCTTCTCTCAAAGCCTCGCTGTGCAGATGGCGATGATCGTATCTGATGCCGCCGCTCAGGTTCAGTTTGCCTATCTCCTTGCTCACCGTGGCAAATACACCATAATCGAAGAGATGATAGGCTGGAATCAGAAATTCAGAACCTTTATTGATCGACTGCTGCCACATGCCGTTGATGCCCGTAGAGAACTTCCATCCATTCATTTCCGACGAGAGATAATGCAGGTCGTAATTCATGGTATGGAGCATGAAATCGAGTCCGCATTCCTTCGGATACTCTTCCTCCTCAAACTCCTGACGGCGGTTCTGCTGATAACCCAGGAGGAACTTCAGATTGCCGTCGCCCAGGAACCAGGAATTATCAAGCACAGCCTTGTAATGATGAATCTGCTGATAAGGTATCGGCTTGCCGTAACTCTTGGCATCGTAGCCTTCCGGAATTTCCAGTTCGCCCGTTTTCTCATCTCTTTCTCCCTCTACGATGCCCGGAGTGAGATGATAATAATCGAGTGTGAGATGCGAATGCCCCTGGCGGTAGTTCCAGCCTAGAAGCTGCGAGAATGCCTGCTCTCTGAGTGATGAACCGAATACATAACCATCGTATTTATTCTTGTAGGCATGCGCCATCTTTCCGCTATAGCGGGTGTTCCATACAAATCCGCCCTGGTTGCCGGCAAAGTTGAGCGAATAATCAAAAAGTCCGTTGTTGGTTTGATAACCCGTTGAGAAATTTGCTCTCATGTCGCCCTTGGCAAGGGTAGGAGCGGAGTGGAAGATGAGGACGCCTGCCATCGCATCCGATCCATACATGAGACTTGCCGGACCTTTCAGAATCTCTACGGAATGAACCGAAGCGGGGTCGATTTCTATTCCGTGTTCATCGCCCCATTGCTGTCCTTCCTGTCTGATTCCGTCGTTTACCACTACCACGCGGTTATAGCCCAGACCACGGATTACGGGCTTTGAAATTCCGCTTCCCGTAGTAATCTGCGAAACGCCTGGCTGGTGGGCGATGGCGTCGATGATGTTGGTAGAAGGTTGCATTTCGAGTTGGCGGGCAGAAACAAAGGAGATAGGTGCCGGCGATTGCTTCAGTTTCTGGCTGCCCGTCAAGCCTGTTACCACCACTTCGTTCAGTTTCACGCTCGATTCCGTCAGCGGCTGGTGTCTGGTAGAATCGTTTGCCTCTTCTTCATGAATGTTTCCGTCCTTCTTATCATGATTTGCTCTGTTTATAGCCATAGCAGGGGCTGTTGCCGATGAGCACAGACTCATCAGCAATATTGCTTTCAATATTGTTCTCATTATGTTATTTGTTACCTTATTCTGTTAGTATTCAATTATTTATAAAAACAGAGAATAAGGTGGAGCACGGGTAGATTTTACCCCCTTCGCCCTGCACAAGCAAGGAGAGCAGAAGGCACGGCGAGGGGAGAGATGGAGCACGGCGATGGCAACCCAAACCACGAGGGATGGAGCCAGATAAGGAGTGCTTTGCAATTGGCAAAGCACACAGTCGTGAATGGTATGCTGTAGGGCTATCAGATGCCCGTCGTGATGAACATGATGGGCACAATCGGCACAATAGAAATCAGCATGAGTTTCCTGCGCTTCACCATGGTGGTGAAACGTAACGGCAAGCAGCATCGGCAGGTAAACCAATAGCAGCAGCCAGGAAATTCTGATTCTCTTATGCGTTATCCGCTGCATTTATCTACAGTATTCTGTTTTTGTTTGCAAAAATAATCATTTCTGTCGGGATTATTCTTAGAATTCCGATATTTTAATGAAGATTATTTGTTTTTCAGCAGAAAAGCCATGTAGAGGGGAAAAATGAGTGTTTGTGGGGCTGTTCCCACATTTACATCTCCCAGTTTGATGGCTTGAGATACGTGATACTTTTCGGGGTTCGAAAGGATGGTCTTGGCACTTTTAATGTTTCCGTTGCTCGCCTTTACTTCTACCAGCGTGCATTTGCCTTCGTATCTTGTAACAAAGTCGATTTCCAAACCCGAGTCCTTGCGGAAATAATAGAGTTTGCGATTCATCTTGCCAAAAATGTCGGCTACCAGATTTTCAAAAATGGCTCCCTTGTATCCATAGAGATTGCCTTGTAGAATGTCAGCTGCCGTTCCTGGTTCGAGCATACTGATGAAAAGCCCTGTATCTGCCATGTAAACTTTAAACTGGTCGGGAATGGAGTTGCCATCAAGTGGAAGTTCGGGCGCTGACAGGTTGTAGCAACGGCGGATAATGCCAGCATCTTCTATCCATTGCAAACTGCCCTGATAGTCACGTCCTCTTCCGTTGGATCGTACTGTGGCGTATGCGAATTTCTTGTTTTCCTTACTCAGTTGACGCGGAATTGACTCGAAGCATTCTCTGATTCTCGACTTGTCTGCTTGTGGAGCATATTTCAGCATATCTACTTTGTATTCTTCGATGATGGCTTGCTGCATCCGTAGCACGTTTTGCATATTATGAGTTTCCATAAATACGCTCACGGCTCTTGGCATTCCGCCAACAATGCAATAATGCAGCAGCAGTTGGCGCATTCTTTCGTGGATGGCTTCTTGTACTGGAGTCTTTTCTTCCAGGCAGCGATGCAGGTAGTCGATGGTCATTTTCTTAATGCCATTTGCCCAGAGCCATTCCTCAAAATCCATTGGATACATGTCTATGATAGTCTCGTAACCAACAGGAATTGGAGCCTCTGACGAAGCATTGGTATGGTAACCGCTGACTCCCAGCAGGGAACCCGTACCGATGACATCGTATCTGCCATCAGTCTTGAAGAATTTCAAGGCTGTGCGAGCACGTGGGCATTCCTGTATCTCGTCAAAGATGATACAGGTTTTGCCCGATACGAAATTGGCATCAGGTATTAAGGTAGAAAGTGTCATGCAGAGAAGATCGATGTCCAGGCCACCATCAAATACCGACTTGTATTCTGGGTGCTGGAAAAAGTCAATATACACAACATGCTCATAATTCTTATGGGCAAAATCGAGTACAGAGAATGTCTTTCCGCATTGGCGACATCCTTTGATGATGAGAGGCATTTTGTGCTCATCACTTTTCCATTCTTTGAGATATTTTTCGATTTTTCGTTTAAACATCTGTTTTCTAATGATTTATGATGTGTTGCCCTTTATGCTGTGCACGTTTTTCAAGGGACTTTTCTTGAATTTATGCACGTTTTTCAAGGGACTTTTTGCTCTGTTCTGCCACTTTTCCAAGGGACTTTCGGTTGCAAAGATACAAAATTTCCTTTTAAAAGGGAAAGAAAACGGCAATTATTTCCTTTTAAAAGGGAAAGTTTTTCCTTTCTCTCCGATTATTACCCTGATGCAGGGCAAGCCTGCAGGAAATCTTCACGGCGCTGAACGAGATGGGGGTGGCAAGAATCAAGATAGAAAAGCTCTAGTTGTCTTGCAGTAGCCATTTCCAGATAGGTACTACCTCTATCGTATAACCATCTGCCTTTATTGGGGTCTGGTAATCACGGGTGATGATGTAGCCGTGATAGCCTGGAAAGGCTTTCAGAAATTTAGATGCCTACGAGAATATAATTCGACTTGTCGCCGAAAAGGAAATCTCGGTGAACCAGTTTGTAGTTCGGGATGGCTATTTGCTTCTCGATGATGATATTTTTGATAATTTGCTGATATTCAAATATGAAATTATAATGGGGAGCTAAAAATACGAAATGATGAAATATCAATGTCCTTGCTGCGGATATTTTACCTATAATGTTCCGGCAAATGAAGATTGTGGGTATATTTGCCCCGTTTGTTTTTGGGAGAATGACCCGTTTATTGCTTCTGATAACGAACCAAGCGACTCTAATCATGGAATAACACTAAAAGAAGCGAAATTCAATTTCTCAAAATTTGGTGCTTGTGAAAAAGAAATGTTATGTTATGTCCGATCACCAAGAGATGATGAAAAAGAAATTTCATAGCGACAACTTCCAACTTGTAGAAC
>OMAA01000117.1_pt1 | contig 44598 bp, 52 predicted proteins | sample 1674191 | NCBI WGS metagenome assembly OMAA01 (sample SAMEA103958152, study PRJEB25191) | human gut metagenome | biome: human-associated habitat [ENVO:00009003]; feature: intestine environment [ENVO:2100002]; material: feces | place: Germany | collected 2013/2015
TTTTCGCTCCGGTTTTGCCCTCGGCGTCGGCTTCTGCCTTTGCTTTAGCATCGGCTTTGGTTTCCTTTGCAGGTTCTACGGGGACAACTCCCGCCGCTTTCAATTCTGCCAAAATTTCCGCTTTTAGGGCATCTTTCTCGGCGGCTTTTGCTTTGGCGTCGGCTTCTGCCTTTGCTTTAGCATCGGCGGCGGCTTTTTCCTCGGCGGCTTTCTGTTGTGCGGCGGTACGTTGTGCGGCTTCCTCCGTTTGTGCTTTTACATACTCGTTGGGGTCGTGCAAAATCGTAACGGTGTATCCCTGTTTTTTCAACGCATCGGCAACACCGTTTTCAAATCCCTTTTTCCCAAATTTCTGAATACGGGGGATTGAAAGACGTTTGCCCGTTTCGCTGTCAAACTTGCGTACCTCAATGATGCAATGATACAAATGTTGTTCGTTGCTCGGTACAATGTAGTTTTCCGGGTTGACGTCGGTAATTGCGACGTCCTTTGTTTTACCCTCGGTTGCTGTTTTCACTCGCATACTCATTGAATTTATTTGTTATTACTCTGATTTTATCGGCGAACGGTATTTGCGTCCCGAACTCCAATAGGTTTGTATTTTCCCGCTCAAATCTGCGTACAAAGTTAGCAAAGTTAAGTTTTATACGCAATTCGTTTTCGGTTATTAAGTTACGCCCGTACAAATCCAATACCTCGTTACGGGTTAAATGTCGGTACGGCTCCAATTCCGCCAATATTAACATACGTTGCAATTGGGTTTGGTTGTTCCTGTATTCCGTTTCGATTATCTGATTTTGTAGGGCATCCAATTCCGCCTCACTTGCGCCGCTTTCTTTGGCGGCTTTATAACGGTTCCGTAACTCGTTTGCATCATACAAATAAAACTCCGTTCCGTAATTCACTTTTGCAGATACAAACAACGACCCATAACGTAAACGGCAAACGGTTTCATCGACGAACTGTTGTGCGCTCTCAAAGCCTTTTTTTACCCGGTTTAATACCGTGGATTGGCTTTCAAATGCCGCCATAACTTGTTGTTCGTTGAACGCCTCCCGTTGCGTTACTTCCTCGTTTTGTCCCACGACGGCGGTAATAATGTTTTCCCGCAATCGTTTTTCTTCCTCAACGTTATATTCCAAACTCCCACGGTCAACGGTCAACATTTGCACCGGGTTTCGTAAATCCGGTTGTTTGTCGCCGTCCGGTATCGGTATTTCCACGAACGAACCCGCCCCGGTAATACGCTTATCCCCGCATTTGGGGCAACGCATCAATAACCCGGCTTGGTCTAACCTGTAATACCCTTGTTTGTCTTTCAAAAAACCACCGTCGCAATAATCGCCGTTCTCGGCGTTGCTGAAATCGCACGATTGTTCGTAACCGGAATAAATCGGATACGCTCCGTACATATCCAAATGACGCTTTGAAATATGGAAAAACAGGAACCAATCTAACGCCTCCAATTCCTTTGTAAGCGGGGATTGCTTAACGTCGGGTTCCTGTAAATTCATTGGTTCACTCCAAAAGAAACGGGCGGGACAATATCCCAAATCGTGCGGACTATCAACCAATAATTCGCCAATGTTGCCCCCGTCGCTCTCTCTGAATATCCGGTAACGTTCGTTGTCTATAACGGCAATACGTTTGTCGTGTTGGCGGAAAATTATCCAATCCATAACGCCCGTTGTCCGGTTCGCTTCAAAGGTTATGACGCTTTCGATTGGCAACCAATAAAAATACGGTGCGGGGTAACGGTCGGCGGGGTTTTGTTCGGCGGGCAAATCAACAATTAACACGCTGTTTATTTCCGTCTTGAAAAACTCCCAACCCTTTGTACTCCAAACCTCCGGTTCTCTTAAAACGTCCTGTCGGTAATACTCCCAATCGTCCCGTTGTTCGCTATTCATAAATTGATAGTTGAACGCCGGGTTACGACCGTCGAAAATGCGGCTCAACTTATCAAAACAAATGCCCGTTACCTCATTCGTGCGAACGGGGTAACGGAACAATGTTTTGAATATCTTAAATTTGTCGTGCGGGATAAGGTTTTGAACCCACGCCAAAAAATCGGTCGTCGGCAAACACATTAAGGGCGTAACGTTGGTTTGAGCGTGAAATTTAATGCGGTTTTGGTGTCTTACCGCCTTACTTATCGTCGCCCGTTTCCGTGGTTCCGTTATTTCCTTTTTTATGCGTTCTAACTCTAATCCCATTATCTACAAATTCAAAAGTTGATTTTTCGGGTAATCGCCAACCGCCGTTGTTCTTCATCCGCAATAAACGTTCGGCGTGGCTTATCTCAAATTCTTGCGTCGTGTTCAACGGCGGACACTCTAACACGACCTTTGTAACCTTTGCCGCCATTGCGTTAAGGTTGTGCGGGTTTCAAATCCGTTAACGGGTTGAACTTCGGTGCGACAATCGCCAAATCGTCCGACCAATTGGGTAGGAAAGTCCACGATATTGCGTTGCTGTCCGGGGCTTCCAAACCTCCCAACGTTTTGTCCCCTACGAACAAAGAACGAATTGGGATAGGGTAATAGGTTCCCGCCGTACTTGCGTCCTCAATCGCTCCGATTGCGCCGTTTTCGTCAAACAGGAAAACACCCAAATTGTCGCCCCAACTTTCGCATTGCATTTCTTTCAATGCTTTGATTGTCGATTGGGCGGACTTGCGAATTACTCCGGTAAACGGGGTTGGTTCACGTCCTACAATTTCCTCAACGCCTCCCAATGTTTCGTTACCGCCTCCGAATGTCCGGGCGGCTCCCGCCTCGGCGGTTGGGGCTTGGATATACGGGGAAACAACAACCTTTGTATCGTCAGCCGCCGACAACAACGGCGTCCATGAAGCAAGCAAGGCTATTGCCTTTTGGGTTGTAAAACTGTTTTTCGTTCCGTCCGCTTTGGTTAGACGTTGAAACGCTACCTTTTGGATTTGCCCGAAAGTTTCGCCACAATTGGAAACGGGAACGTCGGGCAATGCAGCCCCCGCCGGGCATTTACAAATTAAAGCCATAATTTACTTTGTTTTTAACGTTAAAAATACTGTTGATTATCTCCGGGCTTTCCCTTTGCCCTTTGTTTTCGCCTACAAAGTTATAAACTTTTTCGGTTACAAACTTGCATATACCAAAAATTATGCTAATTGCGACGTTTTACGCCTCGGCGTTCGTGCGTATATGGCATAATATTACCGTCGGCAATCTCTTTTTCATATATCCCGGTCAATCCGTCCTCCGGGTCGTCGTGCGTGTTGGCGTCGAACTTACGCAAAAATCCGGTTACATGGTCGTAAACGGCTTTGTATCTGTTTTCCCAACCGAACGGCATAATAACGGATTGATTGACCATTGCGGAATTAGTAACAATCCGACTTTCTTTGTTACCCCCTTGATAAAACGGGTCTGTCATTGCCCGGACTTTCTTTTTAATAACCTTTTCGTAACCCGCACCGCCGTTGTTGCTTTCAACCCATACTTTTTGCGTACCGTTACGGTTAATCATTGCCGGGACGGTTACGGTTGTTACGTCCGTGTTTTCGTCCGTCATTTCCATATCGGTAATTAGGGCAAACAATATCGGCTCCATGCGTTTTGTTTTCTCATTGAAAAACAGGTTATCGGATTTATAGACGTCATACGTTGCGGCAAACAACAGGTCGTCGCCCTCATCCGCAACGTCAATGTATGCGCCCGAACGAATGTACGTGCCGAAATCGGACTTTTCAACCCATGTTTTGAACGGCTGATATAAACGACCCTCGGCGGAACCGGGGTTGCCCTGATACAAACATTGGAATTGTACCGGGTCTAATGCTTTTTGCCCCTCCAATTTTAGCTTACTATGTCGGCTTTCCCATAACGCCGCCCCCGGTTCCCGTGGGTCTATCTCCGTGGGTGCGCCTGTCTTTATTGCCTCAAAGTTTATGCGAACCCACGCCCCCGGCGGTATGTTCTGCAAATCCGCCCAACACGTAACATCAATAATCGTTTCCCCGCTCTTTTCAATGCGTCCAATCAAATCGTCATCGTGCCAACGGGTAAATACGATTAATTCCTGTGAATTGTTGTGCAAACGGGTACGTACAACGGTCGTGTACCATTTCCACGCCGCCGCCCTTACAATTGGGCTGTTACCCTCGGCGTAATCCTTATACACGTCGTCCAAAATAGAAACGTCCACGGTTTTAGACGTCAGCGAACCGCCACGACCAACAACACGCAACGAACCCTTACGCCCGACCATTTCGATAACGTCGCTATTCCGTAAGTATGTATTTGCCATTGTTACGACGTTCGACCCGTTTAGGTACGTGCCGGGGAACAATTCACGATACCGGGGCGTGTCGATTATACGTTGGACGTCCCGGTTGAAATCCCGTGCAATCGTGGCGGCGTATGAACCGATAACAATTTTCAAATCCGGGTTTAACCCCTCCATAAAAGCGGGCAACTTACGGCTTGACCCCTCCGATTTTCCATGTTGCGGGGGCTGTTGTACAATCATTTTTCTTATTAACCCGTGTGCGAACATATCCAACAGGGTATAATAAACGACGTGGAACGGCTCCAACACCAAATCCGGTTGCATATACCGGGCAAAGTTAATAAGACGCTTACGGGCGGCGGCTTTGACTAATTCGCCGGGGTTTTCCCTTATCGCTTTATACATCTGCAATAATTGTTCGTTGTTCATTGTGCGCCCTCCTTTGGTTCCCATTTACCACACGCCCGACGACCTCGGACGATATGCCATTGATAATGCGGGCAACGTAAACAAATCGGTTTCCCGTTCAAATCCAAATGCCGTAAATCGTCAGTTATCCACGACGAAAAACGGCACGTATCGCAAATTTCGTTAATCCATTTTGGTTGCGATTGTCCCGGACGTACCGGGGCGGTTCTTTTCTTTGCCATTATTGCAACCCTCCCTTTTCCGTTAATACTTTCGCATACTCGGCGGACTGCAATTTGTCGGCGACTGCAAACAACAGGTCGTCGGGGATTGCTTTAACATCGTATTTGGGTTTGTCGTCGTCCGTTGACGCATTAACGCCCGGTATCTCAATCTTAACCGGGGCGTCGAACCCTAACATTTTCGCCCGGCGTTGCTGAATATTCAAAAGCAAGTCTAAAAAACGGGGGTTCCCGGCGGACGTTTCCGTTGCAGTTTCATTGTACCCGTAATACTCCGGGTCGCCGTCCTCGGCATCCGTTTTGATTGGTCGCCCTTTGTTGGTTTTCTCTTTGGTGCGCTGTTTTCCGGTTTTGGATACCTCCCACGCTTCCCACGCTTGTTGCTCCATTGCGTCCAACTTTCGCAATTCCTGTGTAACGTAATCGTCGATATTATCCAACCGTTCCCGCTTCCATTCGATAAGCGTTTGTTGCAAGTCGTAATAAACCATTGCCAACGAAATTGTATAACCCGCATTTCGTTTGAGTAAATCGGCGTTTAATGCGGCTACAATTTCCCGGTATGTATATCCACGTAAAAAAAGATTGGAACAAAACGAAATATCATAATCCCGTTGTTCCTCGGTTCTTTTGTTGTATCCGGCGGGCTTCCGGTTCTTATTGCCCGTTGTCAATTTTCCCATTGTTCAACCTCTTTTAATGTTCAAACGGGGTAAAAATTAACCTTTTCGCCTTTTCGTCCTTTGGTTTCTTCCTTTGTTCTGTTTTTGGCTTTCGCTCCTTTTGGCTTTCTTTCCTCCGGTCGTCGGTTCCTCGGCTTTGTTCTTACTCTGTTTGCCCTCCTTAAAACGTTGCTTACCCTTTACAAGTTATTTGCGGGGAATTTCCATTTTAAGAGGCTTTTGTTATTAATCCAATACTTTGTATATCTCGGCGGTTATCTTTTAACCACGGGGCAAATTTACGGCTTTTCCGTGGGTTATCCAATTGGTTGTCCTCTCATGTATATAAACGGCAAAACCCCGGCTTTGTTTTCCGGGGCTGTCTGCCTGTGTTAATACCTACTTTCGTATTTGCCGTTTGAGCAACGAAAATGCGGTTGCGTACCACGGGGGTTTGTGTATTCCGTTCCCCCCTTTATTATCTTTCCGACCAAACAAACCGTGGCGGGTTTTCCGTTGACCGGGAATTGCGGATTAAAATGTTGGCACGTTTCGCACCGTTTTTCCGGCTGTCTGTTGTCCGGGGCGCATCCGGTCGGAATATCCGGGATTGTCCCGGAACAACTGTTTTTACTCATTGCGTCGCCCTCCCTTGCGTTTGTTCTTTCCCCGGCGTTTGTCCCGTGGGTTGCGCCGTGGCATTTCGACCCTGTGTATTTCAACTTTGGAACCGGAGAACATATCGCCGAAAAATTCCGCCATTGCTCGCACCTCCTTTGGAACATCGAACGCCTCCGGTTTCTTGTATTCCCTTTTGCGTTCCGGTTCCGGTTGACGTTTCATTTGTACATCCGGGCAAATTTCCGTAAGCGGGCAACCCTTACAACTTGCGGGGGTTTCTTTACCACGGTTCAATATGGCGTCCCGCTTCTTTTCATAATCGGCGGTACGGAACCCGTGCCAATCGTCCCTTTTTGCGCTATTCCGGGCGAACTGTCCCATTGCTTCGATTGCAACGCCCGCCAATATGTAATCCGGGGTATCGTTAAACTCTCTTTCTAATCCGTGGCGGTTAATCAATTCCGCCAATTCTTTTGCAAATTCTTGTTTCATCGCTCTTTTAATTTTTAGGTTTATATTCTTGGCAACGGAATATTCCGCACGATTGTTCGGCTTTGAACGCTTCGCAATATCCGTTCCCGTTTATGTCCTCATTGGTAAAATTGGCACAATCGCCGCAACCGTTGTTCTTTTCGGCAATCTCTTTGGCGTATCCGATTGCGTTCATTGCCTCCCTGTCAATTTCGGCGGCTAACAAAGCCCCGGCAATTGCCAATCGTTCCTTTTCGGGTTTTGCGGTTGTCTTATGCCACCAATCCCACGACCAACCGGAACGTCCGTAATACTCCGGGTCGTTTTTGATAAGGGCGGCGGCAACATCCAACAATTCCCCGGCGGCGTTTTCCCGGTTGTCGTAATCCGGGGTTCGTCCTAACTCAATTTGTCGTTTGCGTTCTGTGGCAATTGCACCCATGCCAATACGGGGGAATGTTGGTTTGCTGTCGTAATTTCCAACGGTGTGTATTCCTTTGGGTTCAAATTCCCGGTTAAAATCACGTTCCGGGCGGGCAATCATTCGTCCGTTAGGTTCCCGGACAATAAACCAACTTTCCGGCGCATCAATGAAAATGCCGTTACCGTCGGCAAAAGTATAAACCGCCCGTCCGTCCGGGGTTCTCGGCGTCGTCATTGTTCCGCCTCCGGTAAATCTCAACAGGTCGTCCACGTTATCCCGGCGAACTTGGATTGCGTCAACCTCTAACAAGGTACGACAATACCGGGTTCCCGCCGTGGCGTCCGGGTCAACTAACCGGGTACGGATTTGTTCCGGGTATTCCGTCGGGTCGTATGCCATTTGGAACACAATACCCGTGTCCGTAACAACTGTATCTTTGAGGCGTCCGCCCGCACGTCCGGCAACGGCGTTTTTCATCGCATCAATTTCACGGGTCGAACAACCCCAATTGTTAACCGTAATTTCGTAACCGTCGTTTTGTTCCTCAACGGCGGGTTCTCGCTTGGTTATATCCCTTATCATAACCAACAATTCCGCATCAAACGGATTTAATTTACTTTCTTTCATCGCTCTTTTTTTTTAATTGTTTAACTGCGTTTTCTTTTGGATATGCTAACCGCCAAAATATCGTCTTTCGGTCGGTTCTGTTGTACTTATCGCAATGCAAATGCGCCCCGGTGCAAACGTCCCGTCCAATCCTACAACGGACGCACCGTTGACAAAACAGGGTTCCGGGACTATCTGCCAACCGTTGTGCGGCTTTCGTCCAAACCTCGGCAATAATAACCATGTCGTTATAAACGGCACGTTCGCCGGGCTTGTATTCCTTTTCCGGGTCGAATTGCTCCGGTTGTTTTACTCTCATTTCCCCGCCTCGCTTACATACTCAAACAAAGCGGTAATATTTTCGTTGGTTCCGCTTACCGTTATGCGGGCTTCGCCATGTCCGGCAATCCCTAATTCGACAATATCGCAATCAAATTGGGGGGCGTTCATTTGTAACATACCCGCCGTTGTGCTGTTTACTATCTCCGTTCTTGTTTCCTTTTCCATATCGCTCAATTATTGAGTACAAAATTAATAATTCCAACCGATATTGTAAGCCGGGGGCGTGGAATTATTCGCCCCCGATTATTCATTTATTGCGTTTTATCCATATAAACCGGATACCAACGCCAAAACAGAACGCCCGCAATTCAACATCAACGTAACGGTCGTAACCGTTAACGGCGTCAATCGTTAATCCGAATTGCCAACTATGATATTTAATATATTCCCGTGCATACAGGGCAAACCCCAACCGCCCAATATGACAACGCAATTGGACGTCGTGGCGTGGCGGGATAATATGCAATTCGTTTTGGCAATACTCGGTTCCTGTTTGAACGTCCCGGTATATTCCGGCTCCTATTTCCTCGACTTTGATAACAACCCCCGACGTTGTGCGGGCTTTCTTAATATTCTGTTTCATTTTTCAACCTGTGTTAATTCGTAACTTGCTTTATCCATAACCATTGCCACGGGATACGGCAAAATACAATCTTTTGAGTAAACCAAATTGTAAATCCCCAATTGCCCCTTAACAGGAAATTCGATAACCCGGCGGGGGTTCCGCATCAACCACCCGTACCCCTTTGTTATCGCCTTGCGTTTCTCCGGGGGTATCCGGGTTTGCGCCCAATCAAACGGGGTAAATTCCGATACGGGTTTAATGTCGTATAATTCGACCAATCCCAACGTAACCCCGTTTTCGTATCCCGGCAAATCCGGGTTCTTTGAGGAACAAATTAACAGGTCGCCCCGATAATTCGTGTACTTACTCCGTACCTCAATAGATTTTTCCGCATACTTAACCCCGTTGTCCTCAAACGCCGCCGTTACCAACTGCGTTGCATACGGATTTTTTACGGTTAACGCCCGCCAACGGTCGTGTTGTGCGGGGTTATAATCTTTGTTGTTAAACTGCATTTTCGTTGTTGTTTTCGTTAAACAAATCGTAATTCGCCGGGACGCAATAACCGGGCAATGTTTCCCGGTCTAACCCCGCCGCATTAACAATACTATCTTTCCAATATATCCGGGGTTTCCCGTCGTGGGTATTCCAATAATCGGCGACGTCGTAATAAAACCCCAACGTTTCCTTTTTGGTGTATTTTTGTCCGCTCTGCAACCCTATCTTAAACAGGTCAACGAACGGGTACGACAACGCAATTACAGACAACGCCCGGTCGAACATTCCCGCCGGGATTGGTTCCACGCTTACAAAGGTACGGAACCCGTGCCGTTTTGCTCTTGCGATTGCTGTTATACGCATCCGGTTTGGGCTTGCTTTAGGTTCCAATTCATCGCACCCGGTCAACGTTGCACCAATCGCAATGCGGGATAAATCCCAACCCTCGGACGCCTCGGCAAAATCAATAAACCCGTTTATCCCCTCGGCGCATTTGCTCAATATCTTAACCGGGACGCCGTGGCGTTGGCATACGCCGACCGCTTGGTGGGTCAACCGTTCCGTTTCCGGCAACAACGGGTCGGTCGTGAATGAAAAGAACAACCCGGTTTTCTGCAATTCCTCCTTATGCTTCAACAATTCGTTCTTAAAAATGTCGATTGCAAACGGCGGTTCCCGCAACGTATTTTTCAACTCCGGGCGATTGCCGCCCAACACTTTTGCGCCACGACCTTTGCGTAAAAAACAGTACGTACAACCATTTGAACAACCGACAAAGAAATTGGCGGCGTTCTCGGCGTATTCCGCCGCTTTCCCCTTTGGGCTATAAATAACCCGTCCGTTTATCGCTCCCATACTCATACAGATTAAAACGGTAAATCGTCTGTTTCGTTTGGTGCGGGTGCATCCGGGGCGGGCGGCGGCGGGGCTTGCGTTCCGGCTCCGGTCGCTTTCGGGGTCAACATTTCCATATCGGTTGCGACTATTTCGGTAATATACCGTTTTACGCCGTTGGCATCGTCATAACTCCGGGTTCTCAATTCCCCCTCAATATACAGTTTATCCCCCTTATGGACGTATTGTTGGGCGACCTTTGCCAACCCGTTTTGCAATACTATATTATGCCATTCGGTACGCTCCGGGATTTGCCGCCCGTCTTTCGTGGCAAACGCCCGTTTTGTAGTTGCCAACGTGAATTGTGCAACACAACCGCCGTTCTCGAAAGTCTTAAAATCGGGGTCTTTTCCTGTATTCCCCAATAACGTTACTTTGTTAACACTCATGTTTTTTATTTTTTAATTGTTCGCAAACTTTGGCGTTCTCAATCAATTGTTCAAATGCCGTTTCGCCAAATAAATAAATCAATTCCAAATACTCAACGAATTGTTCCCGGTCGTCCGGTGCGATATAATCCGGGGCAATACCCCGATACGCTTGTAATGCTTTTTGCATTAATTCAAAACCTCTCATTTTTTCGCTCTTTTGGTTAATACTCTACGCATAACCAATTTAAGCGGGAAAAGGTTTATTTGAACTTAACGCCGTCGAACAAATAGGTTGTTTTTCTATCCGACCAACCCGCCGCCGTGTTTAGGGCTTTGCGGTCGTCGTCGTGTACAAATTCGCAATACCATGAATTGCCGCCAACATTCGCTTTCTCTTTGAGGCGTACCAATTTCCCGACAATGTACCGGGTAAACTTGGCGTAACCGCTCGTTTCGGATATATGAATAATGCGGCGTTCTGCATTTATTTTCGGCAATTCTTCGATTTGCGGGGCTTTCTGTTCTGTTGGGTATGTTTGTACCCTTTGGAAATCTCGTTTAATAGAACGCTTTGAAATAGCCCCAAAATCGGGCGTTCTTTTTTTTGTTCTCATTATCTTTTGCAATTTGGGTTTAATTGTCCCATTTTAGACAATGCAACCCGTTTTCGGGTTATCGGGTTATTAGAATTTTGTTTGCGGGTACTCCAACGCAAGTTATTGGCATTGTTGTTGGCTCGGTCGCCGTCGATATGGTCTATTTCCGGCAAATTTTCCGGGTTCGGAATAAACGCCGCCGCAACTAATCTATGTAACCGAAACGTTTTGCGCTTTTGGTTTACACATAGAATAACGCCTTTGTAACCCTCTTTGTCTGTATGCGGTTTCAATATTCGCCCTTTCTTGTTGTGGCAATTCTGCAACCGACCATTTACAACCATATCTTTAGAACGAACACGCCCGTAATTGCTAACCTCGTAACGGTCGCTATATCCGTCTATCACTTTCCAAACTTCCATACTCCCTTTTTATTAACTCTATCGTTCTAACATTGCCCGGATAAATACGCATTTTAGTTTTATCCCCGTTCTCCCATTGGCTATGATGCTCAAAGCAAAGTATATTAATATTTCTTGCATCGTGCGCCGCCTCCGGGTATGCGCCACGGGTCAAAATGTGGGAACAATATACGGCGGAATAATTGCGTAACGGTTTCAAACATTCCTCGCATTGGTGCGGCTTGTTATCCCAAACCCACCTAAAAAACCGCTCGTTTGCCTGTGGAATGTTTCCACGCCCGAAAACACAATGCCCGAACAATTCCCGTTGTATCGCAACCCGTAATCGTATATCCATGCGAAAATTACGAATATCCAACAGGGGATTATACCCCCGTTGGATACAATAATCGTATTCGTCCCGGTCTGTCAACAAATACGGCTCCATTGTTCTACATATTTGCCGTTTCGTCGTCCTCGGTTTCCTCGTTATCGTTGCCCTCGGCGGGGTCGTCAACGGACGGGAACAAATCGTTTTCCGGTTGCGCTGTCCATCCCGGTGCGGGTTCGCCGTCAGCCCCGAACAACTCCAATTGCGCCTTTTTGCCCTTAAACAAAAATTCGTAAACCTCGTTTTCAATGTCGGCGGCAATTTCTTCCAATTCTTCCTCAAATCCGAACGTTTCCGTATTGAACTTTAGGCGGGGCGAATTTATCGCCGTCTTTTGGTTATTCGATACCGTAAACAATCCCGTTAGAACAACGCCAACGTTATCGTCTTGACCGGAAAAGGACACGCCCCGAACCTCTATGTTTTTCAACATTTCGTCGGCGAAATTACGGGCGGTTTCCTGTTGTTTTTTGTTGGCTTTGAAATCGTCGGTTTCAATCAACGTTAAAAACGACGTAATGTTGAATATCCGCCCCATGATTGGGCGCAACCTGTCAAAGCAATTACGCAAATCCGGGTGTATATCCTTTGCGCTTTCGACGTGGTATTTGTTCGTATAACTTTCGTTTCCGACCGTTTCCGTAACCTCATAGTGTACGTCTAACCCGCCGTCCTTTAATGTCTTTACTTTAGACAACGCAAACGCCTTTTCGGACGGTATCAACATTACGTTTGCTTTTTTTTCTTCGTTACTCATATAATTGCAATTATATTATTGCGGGGGAACCCGCCCCCGCTCGGTTTTTTTACAAATCTTCCTCAACGTATCGTTTTAACTCGGCTTGGAATTGCTCCCGTTCGTCGTCCTCCTGTTTAATCAATTCGTCGTACAAATCATTGTCGAATATTTCGCCCAACGCATCATCCAACATGGCAATCAATTTTTCGGGCTTAACGGCGTCTAACTCGACCTGTCCCAATCCGTCCCAATTTGCCGTCCGGCTATCGGTTTCCTTTGCCGGGGCGGGCGGCAAACCCCATTCGACAACCTGTTGTTCCATTAACGCAATACGGCGTATTTCCACGCCATAAACGCCGAACTTTTCCAAATTCTCGCCGATTGACCGGGGTATGTCCTCGCCGGACGGGTCGTAATCTCCGAAATATAAGATTATCGCCTGTTTGCCGTTGCGCTGTTGTTCCCGCAACCGCTCGGATAACTCATATAGGAAAGTTAACGACGGGTAGCCCTTGCAAGCCCCAACCGCAACGTCCCATTTGCGGCACGGTTTCGCAAAAACGCCCTCCAACGCTTTCTTTTCAATAAGTATTTCGGGATAATAGGGTTGGTTTTCCCAACGGTTTTTGCTGTATGAACACATCCACGCCCGAACCTGTTGTTTTGCTTCGTACTGTTTGTCGTCCAAATTGGTTGCGTCGGCTTTTGTTTCGCCACACATTGCCCTATCTCGGTCGCTGAACGCCTCGAAATCAACCCGACCGTCCCACCGGGCAACCTCCATTGCGGCGACAACACGTTTATAATGCTGTAACGTATTTGTCATTCCCCGACTAACTAATTGATAATGCAACGCACGGATTGTTAAAATACCGTTTTCGTATTGGCTTAACACGTCAATAGATTGTTCAATAATCCAATCCCGTGTAAATTCGTCTTTAATATGCTTTGCCATTGTATCGCTCTTTTTGGTTATCCGGGAAATTGCCCGGTCAATTGCACAAATGTACGTATATTCTTTTAACTACCAAAAGAAATTACCGTTATTAAAAATCGTTTTCGTCCAACATTTCCCGTGTGCGTTTCAATGCGTCGTTATCGGCTTTCGGTCGTGGCGCATCCGGGACGGGTTCGGGTTCCGGTTTGGGGGCGGTTCCGATTGGCTCCGTTACCGGGTTGGGGTCGTTGAACTCTATATTACGCCCGCTTTGCCCCTTTTGCGGCTCAAATTTCGCCTTTAATTGTTCCGCCGGGTATTCCTTTTGTTTCAACTCAATAATCCCTAATTCGACCAATTCCGGGACGCAACGGCGTAACGCCCGGACGTCCTGTAATGCGTCGTGCGCCGGGAATGTTTCGCCGGGGAAAAGACGGTTATATAATTCCTCCAATTTGGGAAACTTGCACCGGGTCGAATTGGGGAAACATACGCCGACGAATTTTATTGTTTTCATCATCGTATCAATTCGTTTGCCCTTATGCAATGCGCCGTCGCATTTGGCGTCGTAATACTCTTTTCCCATGTACCGCAAAACGTTTGCTTTGATAATCGAACTATCAAAGTAAATGTTGTGCGCACAAACCAACGGGGCATCCTCGGCATCTGCCAAAAACATTTCCACGACCTCCGGGAACGGTACGCCCTCGGCAATTGCTCGTTCGGTTGTTATGCCGTGTATCTCGGTTGTTTCCGCCGGGATTTCGTACCCGTCCGGTTTAATGATAAACGAACGTTCGTTGTCGCCTATCGACCACGCCAATTGTACGACGTGCGGGAACTCGTTAAAATCTTTGTCCCATTCTTTCCCCTTTGCGGGAACCCCTGTTGTTTCGCAATCGAAAAAACAAATATTGTTCAAATCAAATGTTTTCATACTCTCGTTACTGTTTAATTGTTATTACTGATTATCTGTGCGGAATTTATCCCGCTTTTTCTCCAACTCCAATACGTCCCGGTTTTCCTCGACGTATTCCCGGACGTCCTTACGGCAAAACGGTTGGTCGGCTAACCAAAGTAAATGCCAATACGGTACGTCCTCCATTTTTTCGCCCTTAAATTTGCCTTGCGGCATCGGGCTATTATCGTCTAACTGCATACTAAAATAATCTTTTTTGCCCGTCGTCGTTGGGCGTTTGTTCCACATACTTTGCCCGTGTAATCCAAACGCACCCGCACCGTAAACACTTTATACGGCTGTAATGCTTTGGCGTGTATTCATGGCGGATTATTCGCCAACCCGCCAACGGGTATTGTTTCCGTTTTCCGTTACACTTGCAAAACATAACTATAACGTTCGGGGGTCGTCAATAAACGTATTGTATTCCTCGGCGGCTAACTGTTTGAGCGTTTCGATATGTTCGATTAACTCGGCGTTGCTTAATTCCGCCACGGTGCGCAATTCGTGGGTATATTCCCCCGTTTCCTCGTTGACCCGTTCGACGTACATAACCGGGGAAAATTCCCGCAAACGACGTTCGGTTTGTTCCTCTGTCAATCGTTCGCCCGCCTCCCAAATTGCGTGTTTGAACGTTGGCACAACATAGTTAAAATAATAGCCTTTCAAAGCCTCGGACGAACCGGGCGACGCTACAATGAACCGGGCAATTACACGGGAACCCCTCCAACCTTTGAAAAACTCGTTTAATTCTCCCATGTACATTGCCAATCCGCCGTTATTGTTTATCGTCCCCGTCGCTGTTATTTCTCGCTTTTTCATCGGCTAATAACTTTTTCATTGTTTCGTTAAATGCTCCCATTCCGACGGTACGGATAAACGCCCGTTCGCTCGACGAATACCCGGTTGCGACCTTATCCAAAACGGACGCAAACAATACGGTAAATTTGCCCGGTTCCCAATCCCCGACGTTGTGCATCCGGTCGATAACGTGTGCCCGCAATCGTTCGTTCACTTTTGCGGCTTTTCTCCGGGCGTTTTCCCGGTCGTTCCAAAGGCTTGTTAATTGGGTTTGCAGATTGGCGAAAAACAACGGCATTTTCAGAACGTCCGCAATACTCAAATCCGCCACGGGAACCGGGACGGCGGCGATTGCTTCGTTGGCTTTCTTTTGGGCTTTCCCGCCCTTTTTCATTGCCTCGGTTAATTCCTTTGTTGCCTCTGCAATTTCATTAACCCCGGCGGCGGTTCCTTTGTTAATGCCATAACCGAACAACGCAAAATCCCCTTTTGCGGGGTCGTTGGGGAATATCTCGGCGAAACAGTCGGTTATCTCAATAGCGGTGCGCAAATCCGGCGTCCGGCGTGTTGTCAACCCCAACCGTATTGCCTGTTTATGTACGTGGGTATCTAACGGAATAATCAAATTGCGGGGGTCGCATACGTCCCACAATCCAAAATCAACCGGGGAACCTTTGCGACACATCCAACGTAAAAACAGACACAACCGTTTGCAAGCGGATTGCGTTTCAAAATCCGGGATACCGTTAACGGAACCGAACAACGATTGCAACGTTGCCAATGCCGTTTCCCCGTTCGTTTCGTGCGCTTTCTTTATTGCCGCTTCCATGCTTTCCGCCGACGTGTAAACATCGTACAAACGGGCGCAAAGGTCGGCAAAATCTCCATACGTAAACGTTCGGTAAAAACTTTCCTTACTGCCTTTGTATTGCTCCCATTCCGGGGCGGCTCCGGGCGCAACGTTGTTGCCGACAATGTAATGATACGGTTCGCCCTTGAAAATTTCCCGGTCTATAAAATCCGCCTTTTTGATAATCTGTTTACGTGCGCCCCACGCAATCCACGCCGTAACAAATGCGCTTATCTCAATGTTTACCCGGCTATCGTAACGGTGCGGAATTTGCACCGGGTCGGATTTAATAAACTCGGCGGTTTCGTATTGTTCCGCCCAACGCTTCAAATTTTCGTTCAATGTAAATGCCATTGTTTTTGCTGTATTAAGGGGAACGGGAACCCGTCCCCCGGTTAATTATTCGTTTTCGCTGTATTCCTCAATTACTAAATCGTCCTGTCCTCGCTTGACTTCCTCAATAAAGCCTTGATAACCCTCTTTTCGGGCTAATTCGATAAGCGATTGCAAACGTTTTGCGCCCAAACTTTCGCCCCTCGCAATGCGGAATACCTTAACGGTCGGATTGCTCGCAATGATAAGTTTTGCGGCGACCTCCATAATTTGACTATCGGATACTTTCCCGGCAACAAACGGTACGCCGTTCAACTCCAACCCGTCGTCGGTAAATGTCAACCCGTCGATTGGTAATTTGGATTTGGCAATAAGGTTTTCCCGTTCTTTCAACAAATCGGACAACTTTTTGTCGTGGGTTTGTGCCGTCTTTTCGGCGGCATCCTTTTGCTTTTTCTTTGCCAAATAATCCACAACCAACGTATTAATCCGGTTGTGTTCCTCGGCTTGTTTGAGGCGTTCCGCCGTATCCAAATTTTCGGGGTTGTTTTCCTCATATTTCGCCAACCAATCGGCGGCGTTCTTTTTACGGGTTTCGTAATCGGCTTTGTCGGCTTCGATTTGCGCCAATGTTTCGTCGTATTTATCGGCGGCGGCTTTGGCGGCGGCTTTGCTCTGTTTTTTGGCGGTATCCAATGCCTTTTTTGCCTCGGCAACAATACGGTCGTATTCCGCTTGCGCATCGGCTTCGGCTTTGGCGGCGGCGGTAATCTCTGTATTCTTGGTTTCCTCGGCGGCTTTTATACGACCGGGGATTGCCTCCAATTGTTCCGTCCGTGTCTGCAATGCGGTACGTACTGTTTTTGCCTTTTCAATCAACCGGGCGTTCTCGTTTTGTTCCTCCATTAAGTCGGCAATGTCGATTTTGTCGGCATACGTTTTCACGTCGCCCGGCTTCAACTGTTTTTCGGCGGCGGCGCAAATAGTCGTGTATGTCTTAACCTCGGCGTTGGCGTCTTTTCGTTTGTCCTTAACGGTCGTAACCTCGGCGTCTATTTCGTCGATACGTTTTTGCACATCAACAGGCAACAACGCCCGGACGTACTGAACTTGTTTGCGGCGACCCTCGGCGGTTTCCGACCAACGGGAAAACTCCACGGCGTCAAAATCGGTGTATCCGAAAACCTTTTGCAACATACTAACATTGTCGGAACGCATCCCGGTTGTTTTCTGTTTGATTGATAGCGTACCCCGTGGGTTCGCTTTGGTAAATCGCAATTCAACGTCGTATTCCTCGCCGTCGTCCCCGACAACCATTTTGGCAAATCCTTTGTCCTCGCCATTACGCAACACGGCGTCCCGGTTCCCGGTCAACAATGCGCCGATTGCTTTTAATAGGGTTGATTTTCCCAACTCATTGTCCCCGGTAATGAAATATACATTACCCTCAAAATCTGCGTTGAACTCCTTAATTACTTGGAAATTCGACAACTCTAATTTTTTAATAATCATTGTTTCGCTCTTTTATGCCGGGGTTTCCCCCGGCGGTTACTACTATTTTGTTAATCTCATTCTTTGGTGTATCATGGTTTGCACCTTGTTAAGCGCATCCCGGTTGGCGTCAACCTCCGACCGGGTACAATCGGCAATAAAGTTTTCTAACTTCTTATACAGGTCGTCCAACTCCTTTGCCGTCAATGTATGCCGAACGGCTCCCAATTCGTCCTTATCCATTTTTGCAAACTCTTTTAAGGGTTTCCAAATCGCAACGTTTGGGTTCGTCGGCGTTCTTTGTTGCATCTATCAACGGCATATTCGTTGTTTGCGCCGTCCATTTCTTACCCGTTACGGGGGACGTGTATGTTACTTTATAACGTCCGTAACTAACCAAACTAAAATCAAAATCGGGAATCGTTGTTTTCGCTCTCATTGTTTTACTATTTATATTGCCGGGAAAACGCCCGGTCGTTGTTGTTTCATGCCGCAAATATACGTATATTCTTTTAATCTCCAAAAGAATTTCTTTTTATTTTTTGAGTTTTCGCAATAATCGACCCAAAACAACGACTTTACCAACTCCGGGAAATTCTACCAACATATTACCATTACGCCCCCGGATACATTTACCGTTAGAACGACGAACCGCCCGGCACGGCATACGTCGCAATTCCGGGCGGGTTAATCGGTCGCCTAAATAGATATAATCCATTTCGTTCATTATCAAAATAATTTCATTTGTGTATCTGTCAGAACGGCAACCACGGCGTCAACTTCTTTTTCCCAACGTTCCAACGTTGCCAACTTTTCCGGTGTTGGGTTCCGTTGGCAACGCCGTTGGTTGTGTCGCATCTGCTTTACCATTTCCGCCAAATCCTTTGCCGTTATTTTTTCGGTATTTTCGATTTGCGGGGCTTTGTTATCGTCTGCCATACTCTTAACCATTTGGATAAAATAAAGCCGTTTACGGGCTTAAAATAGGCGATTGTGCATTTGGGCGGGTAAATTCTCTAAAACCCAATTCGGTTTGTTGTGCAAAACATACCGTCCAAAGTGCAAAATCATAAGGGCATCGGCGTTCCACAATGTCGCCTTAACGTCCGGGTAATAATCGGCGGCGGCTCGTTGGTATCGCTTTTTGCGTTCGGGCTTTTCCTCCCCCTTAACACGCAATTTCAATTCGTTTTGCCATTTTTGGGGGTGTACCAAAACAAACGGTACGTCGCACATGGCAATTATCGTTTTCAGTTTCTCAAACTCCGACAACAGTTTTTGCACCCGGAACGCCTTACCGGGGTTGTCGTTTACATCGTCCGGGCGCAATTGCACCTTTTCGACGAAAACAAGCGGTTTACAAATACTTTTCATGTACTCAAACCATTGTTTCAACTCCATAAGGTCGGCGGGCATCTTGATAACCTCGGTTTTATGGTTCGGACGCCAAACGGCAATCCCTCCGGTTTTTCCGGGGTCAATGCCAATAATACAATCAATCGTTATTTTATTCATTTCCAAAAATTCAAATAATCATCAACTTGCAATTCGTCCGCAATCATACGGTCGAACGCTTTTATTATCTCTTTTCTCCGGGCAACCTCAAACGCCGTATAATCAATTTCTTTGCTTTTGGTTCCGTCCTTACGAACATGGTAAACGGTAAATTCATTTACGAACCCACGGGCGGCACGGGCTAAAAACCGCCCCAATGCCTCCCGGCGGTCGTCCTCGGTTTCCTTTACTTCATCCGCCAAACCAACAGCCAACAACCAATTATAAACGAACATTTCCCCGGCAATACCGAAATCGACCCGTCCGGTATATTTGTATTGCAGAAACGCCAAACGGTTACGGCTTTCCGTGTCGTTGTGGTAATATCGTTTTTGCTCCGGGGTTAACTCCTTTTTCGGTTCCGGCAATGCTTTGTACGCTTTTGCAATAACTCCGTTTTGTTTTCGCCTGTATGCGTTCAATATCTTTGCGAAATAATCGGCGTTAAACTGTTGGTAGTGGTGTTTGTCCGGTTGCCCGTCCCGTCCTTTTGGCAAATATTCGTCCAATTCCCCGGTTGCGGTTAACTCAAATGCCAACTTAACGTCCGCTAATGTCAGTTGCGAAAAGTATTTTTTGAGTATATCCAATAACCGGGTACAAATATACGCCCAATCGTCGGCGTTGGTCGGGATTATATACCCAACGTCCATTGCTATAAACCGGAACATTTGTCCGGTTTTAGCAACCAACGTGGCGTCGTCAATCTCGGCAATCTGTGTTTTGGTTGACGCCGCAAAAATATACTTTTCAACCGACGACAACGATTTGGCAACCTCCGGTAATTGTACCATTTGGCGGCGTATCTCTATTGCTTTGGTTCCGGGCGGGGGATTATATACCGCCAACGCCACGGATTGCGTATTTATCTTTTCCGGCAATTGTTCCATTTATTAATAATCGTTATTAAGAAATTCCATTGCGCCCGCTACATTCAAACGACTTTGCGGGGCTTGGTATTCCGGTTTCAAATGTAATTTCTTCTTTTCCACATCGCCACGAATGAAATTGCGTACCGTGGCAATCCAACCCGTCCGGGTGCGCTTAACTCCCTGTTTGGTTTCCGACCAATCGGCGACGGTATGGAAATAATAAACCAAATCGACCTTTTCAAATTCCGGCGTCGCAAACAGTTTTTCAAACTCGGAATAATCATTTACGCCGTCCGCCCCGAACTTAACCAATTTGTAAACATCGGAATTGCGAAATATGGACGTTCTTTTTTTATCCTTTTCCAAATCCTGTTGTTGTTCCGGGAACAAATCCCCGACAACAGGGTTGGCGGGTTTACTATGATTAGTATTTGGTTTATTTGGGTCATTAGTAATATTAGTATTTATTAGTGTCGGATTTTCCGGGTCGGGTTTTTCCGTATCCGGTTTAACCGTATCCGGGTTTTCCGGTTGCGGTGCATCCATAACCGGATTTTCCGTAAATGGTTGAAAAATTGCTTTGTCGCAAATCTCATAAGCAAACCCCGCAATTGTCCCGTCCGGGTTCCTTTGCATAATCTTTGAGCAATACCCGAACTTTTCCAACTCTTTAATACCACTATACAGACTATCCCGACCGTCGGTTGCCCGGTTCGTCAAATCTCGCATATTCAAAACCCAATCGTCCGGCAACATTTGGACGTATGCAATTATTCCTTTCGCTTTCCAACTCAAACGGGTATCTTTTAAGAACTCGTTTGCCATTTGGCAATAATCCCGGTCGTATTTACGCCGGGTAATTGTATTATTCGTTGCCATTGTCGCCGCCCTCCAATTGTTTAACAGGTTCCCACGCTTTGCGCACTCTTAAAACATTGTCCGGGCTTTCGTTCGGGACCAATGAAACAACAGGGAAACGGGATTTGTCGCCGGGCTTTTGGGTCGTGGCAAATTGTACGTTCAAATCAAATATAATTCCCTTACAAAATCCCCGTTCCGCCAACATACCGTCGAACGTTTCCCGTATTTGCGGGATTGTGGATGCCGTTCCCTTTGTGGCAAATTGCCAAACCCCGGCAACCCCACGAACCAAAGGGACAATAAAGTTTAGCGTTAATGTAACCTCCCAACCGTCGCAATCCGGTTGGCGGCTCTTTTTATTCGGGTAACGCTTCGTTATTGACTGCATTAAATTTGGGTACTTTTCCGTTGTCAACGTTTCGTATTTCTTTCCGTCCCATACTTGGAACGTGTCGCCATCGCCCGCCGCAATCAATCGCCCGTCGTCGTCCCGGTATTCGTAACGTTCGTTACATACTTTTGCCGGGTCGTCGTCCGGGAAAACAATTTGTATTGTTTGCGGCTTTTCGCCGTATGCTTGCGTAAATAATCCGGCATACTTTCCCGTTGGTATGAAGTAATCAACGCTTTGCGGATAACCGTTTGCGTTTTTCATACCGATTTTTATTTGACCGACACGGGGCAAAATCAAACGGGATTGTTGCGCCTCCGGTCGTTTTATTCTTCCTTTCATATCTCAATCAAATTTCGGGGTCGTCGTTCAACAACTTTTTCCTACTCTCATTTTTGGGCTTTTTAGGCTCGTTTGCGGGCTTTACTTTCTTTTCCGTGGTATTACCCCGCTTTGCGGTCGTTTTGTCCGTGGTGGCTTTCTTTTCCGCCTCCTTTGCCTTTTTGGGCGCACGTTTAACAATGGTTGTTTTCTTTAGTTCCTTTTCCAATTCTGTTTTTTGTTTTAATCCTTTTTCAATCGCATACGCTTTCATTCTCAATTCAAATGCTCGTAATTCATCACCTTGCAATTTTTCCGCCTCTGAATGTACATCAATATCAGACCACATTTGCATTTCCGAAAAACTTTGAAATGCTCCTTTTACTTTTACATACCCATCAGAACATTTATAAATGTTTGTTGCTATACTATACCAACGGTGTTGGTCTAAATCTAATCCCTCATCAATCAAATTAACGCCGTATGTTTGTGCAATATCTGTGGTATGATACAAAGAATAATTATCATCAGCATTGTTAATTTTATCTATAAAAATTTCACAACTGATTGTTTTTATATTCGTACCATCTGCCTTGACTTTCTCGGCGGCGTCCGTGTTTTCGTCCGGGGTCGCCTCCTTTGGGGCTTTCGTTTTAATCAATTCCGCCAACGATAAGGATATTACGTTTTGCGTTAAATCCGGGGCATTGTCTAACAATACCATGCCATTAACCGACGTAAACGTATTATCTTTCTTTTCGTCCTCAATAGCCGCAATTTCCAATAGATACGGGATTTTCCGTATATTGGGGCTATCTGTTTGTTCTTTCAGATTGTACGACGGACGTTTGCGCCAATCTTTCGGGCTGAAATTGAAAATACGGGTAACGGGGAATTGCTCAAAATTGACATTCCACATATCCCGGTACATCCCCAATTGTATTTCGCTTTCCTCGTAAAAGCCTTTGCGCCCGCTTTTGAAATCGACAATTGCGTTAATCCGGTCGTCGCTTCCAATCTTTGCCCGCATGGTACACGGGCAATCAATCATTCCGGCGTACTTGTAATACGGGTGTACCAACGCAATTTCAACGGCTAACGGTCGTACATCATAATCCAATACGAATTGCGCAAACGCCAATACGTCCTTTTTCAAATCGTCGGCGTAATAAATAAAGTCGTCCGGCAATCGGTAAACCTCAATGTATTCTTTTAGTTTGCCTTTTAGCCCGTCCAAATCATACGCTCGGTTAATCAATAATTCCTCAAATGCGGCGTGCATAAACGTTCCATACGCCGCCCGTTCGCCTTTGTATCGCTCGGCTTCCTCAATGCCTTTGTTCGCAATCCAATTTATAAGGTGCGGGGCTTTGGGTAATGTTTGGGACAATATAGTTGTAACCGACGGGAAAAACTCCGGGTTCCCGGCGTCGTCATATCGGTAATAATATCGGTGTCCCTTGCTGTTTAACTGCCAAACCTTATACGGGGGTTCAATCAATGTTTTTTCGTCGAAAAACATTGCCGTCATTTCCTCAACCGTCATGCCCGGTATTATCTCAAACACTCCGGTTGGTTGTTCCGGTTGAACATCAACGAACGGGGGAATAATTGTTTGTTGTTCCTCGTTAATCTCCGGGAACATATCCGACGCAACATTGCCGACGGTTCCCGCAACCTCTTTTACCGGGTCGCCCGGTTTATCGCTCTTTGCTCTCATTACTTGTACTTTTTATATTCTGAAATTCCACATAATACCATTGCGGCGCACATTGCCGCAAATAACAATTGCCACGGGTTCCAAAATGCGCCAATCAAACAACATAACCCCAATGCGCCAAACGTAACAATTAGGGCTTTCGCTTGAAACAACCCGGAAAACATGGTTTCGGCGGCGGCTTCCAACCATTCGATAAACTTACTTTTCATTGTTTCCGCCCTCCATGCCAAACAGGTAATCCGCCGTACAATCCAACATTTCGCAAAGAATAACGACCCATTCCGGGACAATCCGTTTGGTCGTGCCGTTACATAAATTCGTCATATTTACCTGTTGTGCGCTCTCGCTTGCACCCTCAAAAAGACGGGCGGCAATTTCTTTTTTCAAAACCTTTTTCCCGTTCGCCTCGGAACGGGCGATTGCTTCGTTTACTCTTAATCTCAATGCCATAACTTAAATTTTTTTGTTAATAACTTGGTTCGTTGCTCTCTTTGTATCCGCAATTGCGGCACGTTTTTTCCTCCCAAATCGGGCTATATTCCGGCGGGGTCAAATATCCGTCGCCTCCGGTACGTCTATACTCGCCGTCTGTAACCTCCATTTCCCCGCCACACTCCGGGCAATCATCGTCGCCAATCAATACACATTCCAACAGGGCGTCCAAATGGACGGAACGAACCGGGTAAATACCAATTGCCCGGATAACGTCCACCATTTCCACAACGGTAACATCCCGTTCGTAACAATCGGCGACCGGGAACCCCCAATTGTCGCTTATGTTCTCGATAATCTGTTTGTTGATTAACTCCGTAACGATTGTTTCGGATACTTGGTTGGCTGTTTTCCCGCTTTCGGTCGCCAACATCTTTAATTGCTCACTTTCTTTTATTTTCATATCATTTCCCGGTATCCCTCCGGGTAGGCTGTTAATCTTTTGTTCTGCAAAGGTAGAAAGATTTTTTTAATTACCAAAAATATAATCTTTGTTTTGCGAAATCATTTTTGCCGGGTGCGTGAAATATCCGATTTTTAACCTACCTTTGCAATACCGCATTACCAAAAATCGCTTTCGGTTACTGCGTACCGCCCCCGGTCGTCCTTATGGATTGCCGGGGGTATCTCTTTTTAGCCTCTCAACGTAAACGTTCCGGTATATATCCCCGTAAAATCCCGTTGCCTCTGTTATCCGGTCGATTGTCTGCAAATTATATTCCCCGAAAACAACGTATTCGTATTCCGTCAACTCGGCGTCGTTCAATGCAAACTCAAACGTAATGTCAACGTATTTGTCGCCGACCCGGTTAAATGCGTGGTCTATTGGTATTAAAGTATGCGTTTTACCCTCGCAATACAATACGTCGTCCGGGAACAATTGGCAAAGCAAATGCGCATTACGATAACATTGTTGCGGTTGGGGTTTCAGAACGCCCCGGATAATTTCCAATTCGTAAGGGTTAAACACGTCCGCCGCCCGGACAACCTCAACACGTTTTGCAACGGCGATTGTATCGGCGAAATATTGCCTTTGTTTTGGGTTCAATCCCAATTGCAGAAACGCCTGCATTTCCTTAATAATTACGCTTTCCATATCTCAACACTTTGTAAACCCCTTAAATGCCAAATGGAAAACATCGTATTGTTTCCCGGTAACATAAAATTCAATCATTCGACTATCGTTGCCGACGTCGTTTATTGCAATGGTCGGGTACGGTTCCCCCGGCAATTGGTTAAAACAGTCCTCAATTTCCCGGTATCCCTCCGGGAACTCCGAACGGTCGGCGGCAAAAAACCGGGTTAAACTCTCTTTTATCCGGTTCAACATTTCGTCCCCGTTGGGTTCAAAATGCGCTTTTATTTTATCCTGTCGTCTTAATGCAAATCGCATGGTTAATAAATACTTTTTTGAAACGTCCACGACCTTTGCGCACGTTTCGGGGTTAAACATTCCAATATGCGTATATTCCGGGGGTAATCCCAATTGGTCGGATAACCATTTGTACGCCTCCCGTCGCTTCATTAGTCCACGTTTGTACAACTCATCAAAATATCGGTGCGCTTCAATCTTACATCGGCGCAACTCGGCGTTTGCCAATCGACCCTTTGCCCGGTCGGTTCCCTTATGAACACCCACATACGCCCCGCATTGGGGACAATAATAAATCATTCCATAATCAACGCCGTAAACCTCAATACTATTTTTGTACTCGGTCGGAACGTGGCAATACGGGCAAATTCTACCGCTCAATATTTCCCGTTGTTCCTCTGTCAATCGTATATCCATAACAGGCAAAGCCGGGGTTATTCCCCCGGCTGTAAATATGCGATTGCGTTTAATTCTTTTTGGCGTTCGGTCGCCCAATTAACATTGCGGGCAATCCATTCGTCGGCGGGGTTCTCGGCAATCCATTCTTTCTGATAAGACGGCACAAAGTACGCAACTTGCTTTTTATACGCCCGTTCGGGGTTTGCCAATATTTCCGTCGTGCAGCTCAACCCTTTGCCGTGGTTGCCTTTGCCGATTAAGTCCAACCGCCCAAAATAAAATTCGCCGTTGGCGGTACACGCCACATAATCACGGGCGGACGTTCTTGTTGAAATAACGTTGCCTTTTTCGTCGGTAACGGTGTATTGATACTTTTTGCCTTTCGCTTTCTTGCTCAAAATATACTTTGCCATAATCTTTGTTATTGTGCCGGGGGCGAACCCCCGGCGGGTTATTATCTTATTTCGTACAAACTCAATGAATTTTCGCACAATACCCACGTCGGGAATTTAGGGTTTTGCAGATAACAAAGGTTATCTAATGCCGCCCGGCTTGTATAAAACCACAACCCAAATTTTTTGCCGATAAAATACATATCGTTTACCCCTGTTTCCCGGTATTTCTCCGACAACATTTGTTGGCTGTAAATGATTGACGAAAATTTAACTTTGCCGTCTAACTTGGTTGCAATCTCGGCAATGTCCGTCGCCTGTGTTCTTTTCTTTGTTTCCATATTTGAAATTTATTTGGTTCCGGGAACCCGCCCGGTCGGATTAGTAATAATAAAAGGATATTTTCAAACCCCGGCGCAACTTACAATGTTCGGCGTCTTTGACACAACGGAAAGCACGGCGCAATAATTTGTTCGCCATTTCAACGCCTACTAACTTAATCAAACCGGAAACGCCAACCAACGTGTTAATCTTTTTGCCGTTGAACAAGCCGTTTACTTTGATTTTGAAAGTACGGTTAATTTCTTTTGTTGTATATTCCAAACCGTTGTAAATATCTTCGGGCTTCATTGTATCGCTCTTTTTGTTGCCGGGAAAACGCCCGGTCGTTGTATTAACATGGTGCAAATATAGGGCTTTTATTTTAACTACCAAAGAAATTTCTTTTTATTTTCGTGTTTCCGCATAAAAAATTATTCTTTTGGTATCCCGCAAAGTTATTTTTGGGGAATTTTTGATTTAAGACACTTTATTTGCCGGGGTGGGTATTTTATCCACTCGGACAAAATAATTGAAATTTGGGGCTAAAAACGGGCAAAACGAAAAAGGGGATTGCAACCAACAGTTACAACCCCCCAAAAAAGTATAATACAGAATAAAAAGTTATCGTTATTCCTCTATCTCTATATATTCAACCCTTAATATATGCGTTGCCGGGTTCTTACTAACGGCGTCTATCTTCCGGCTCTTTACTTTGCGGGTTTTCCAAAGGAACCCCAAAAACCGCTTATACTTAACCGTTGCCGCAATCAATAGACTATCCCGGTTTATATGTACCCCGGTAAATGTATTGTCCGGGTGTGCGCATCCGTGTAACTCAAACCACGGTTCCACAATATCGACGCAACGTAATACGGTCGTAACCGTGTCGCCGGGCAAATAAACGACGCTATCCCGGACGGTTCCCCGTAATTCGTTTATCGTTTCCAATTGGGCGGTCGTAACCGCTTGCAAATCCCGGTTCTTTGTTTGCAACCTTTTTATCAATGCCGCATCGTCCGCCCTGTATTTTTGATATTCCGATAACGTCAAACGCAATGCGCCAACCGTGGCGGCGTTCAAACTGTCCTTTGTTTTGTATTGTTCGACGTTCTGCAATAACGTTTCCGTATTGCTCCGGTACTTATCCCGTTCGGCGGTTAAACTCTTTATCCGGGCGTATTGCCCGTAAAGAACGGCGGCAATTGCTCCAATTATCGCCGTATATATCAATATCTTTTTCATACAATTTGTTTTATTGCGGCGACGTGCATATTTGCGATACGTTCCCGCCCGGTTTCACTCATAAGAAAACGGCAATCTTTTTCGGTATCCATAAAAAACGACTCCGTAAGGATTGCGGGGGCTTTCGTGTGCATAAGGATATAAAATGCCGCTTCCTTATCCGGGTCGCCGTCGGCATAATCCGCCCGCATCCGCCAACCGTCCGGCGCAAATTCCTTTTCCGCCTCTTTGTAAAATACGGTTGCCATTGGGTCGGCTTTAGTTTGACCGGGCGACGTGTAAACCTCCCAACCCGTGCCGCCCCCGGCGTTGGCGTGAATACTCAATAAAAAGCAATCGCCCCCGGTTTCCTCGTATATCTTATTTGCACGGCGGCAACGTTCCCCCAATGATATATCGGTTTCCTCCGGTACTAAAATCCGGTACGGTATCCCGGCGGCGTCCAATTGTGCCGCAATACGCCGCACAATGTCCCGGTTAAATTCATATTCAAACAATTGTTTGCCGTCGCTCCATACGGGCGAACGTTTCCCGGCTGTATTGTTGCCGTGTCCGTTGTCTAAAATTACGGTTTTCATTCTTTCCCCTCCTTTTTGTTGTTAATAATATCCCCGTCGGTTTCGGCTTGGAACCGTTCGATTATTGGTTGCCAATATGACGGCAACGCCCGTGTAAATTCCAACCGGATAACGTGGTAAATGATACGTAATGCAATCTTTTTGGGATATGCTACAATTAAATTGCGAAAAGCGTTTTGCAAATACACATACATAAAAACGTATGTAAGCGACTTTATTACAATCATTGCCGCCTCGTTATCGCCACATTGTAACATTACGCTATAAATTACGTGAATGATTGTAACGTACAAAAGCAATTCCGCCAATGCGTTCTTAAACTTACGGAACGAAAAGCGTTTGCAATTCTTAATCGCCACGCCGTCCGCCCGCATACCCGCCCAAATGTTGAACGTAAACATTATTATCAAAGCGTACATAAACCCCGCCGTTGGGGTAAAATAAGCAAGTAACGGACTTGCAGTTGTGGCGAATATTAACCGCCATTGTTCCCACGTAAATAACTTTTCCATTGTAATAAGCAAATAAGGGGAAACGGTTGCCCGTTCCCCCGATTAGTTAATTATCCTACCTTAACAACGATATAACAGGTTTCGCCCTCCACATACGTTGCGTTAACGTAAAACCCATTGTTATAAACGTCGGTTTTCAACTCGGCGTTCTTTGCCTCGACAACCTCAATTGTTTTGCCGTCCAATTCAGCGTTAACAATAACATGGTCTAACGTCGTACCGGAATAGTCAACAAATACGTATTCCGAACCGTTGAACGTGCAATTGTACATCGACAAACGATTGGCGGGTTGCGTAACGTCAAAGAAACAACGATACATTACGGCGGTAAACATTTCCCCCGGCGTTAACGTGTCGCCCTGTGCGATACTATCGACGCCATGCGGGTAAACTTTCCCGGTATTGTTTCGCAATTCAAATGTTCGTCCGGTATATGTTTTCAAATCCTTACCCACTCCGGCGGCTTTGAGGAACCCAATAGCAAATCCAACGGCGGGGGCTAACTGAACAACACGATTAACAGGGTTGTCGGCATCCGCCCAATTTTCCGACTTAAAATATATACTTGGCACGGACGTACTCCAATTTACGGCTAACGGTTTACGGAAATCGTACCCGGCAACGGGCAACGAATTAGGTACGTAATATTTGGTACTCGCCGGAACGCCAACGGGGATTGCTTGCGTAAACATTATATCCGACAATTTAACCGTTTGATTTGATACGACGTTAGTAATAACAACAACGGATAAATTCGGCAAAAATCGGTATATATTTTCTACGTGTATCATTGGCGCACTCGTAAACACGGGGTCGCCGGATTGTCCCGCCCTCGCAATAATGTTATCCAATACCTCGGCGGTATTTACAATATCGTATTCCTCGACAACATCGACAAAATCACAACCGAACGTTTGCGCCTCTGTAATTTCAGTAACGCCGTTTTGCAATACCTTTTGTTTTACATTAAATACGCTTTCATACAATTGCGTTGGCGCAACGGCGGATACTGTCATTGTCTGCGCACCGCTCGTTAACGTTCCGGTCGAAAGGTTTACAAATGTTTGATTTTCCGGCGTTCCTGTGTTTTCGGAAAGGAATACAATATTATTTCCGTCAACAATACGCATAATATAAAATTTGGTTCCGTTCGTGTGCGTCCATTCCGTACCGATTGCGGTATTATCTTTCCCGTGTGCGTTTATGGTTCCAATCATACACGGTTGCGCATGGTTCGCCCCTATCGTTGTATTTTGTACGTGCATCGGTGCGACGTCATCGCCATTTGTATTCGTGGCGGCTCCTATTCTCCAATTTACAAAATTGAACATTGGATTACCCGCATAATTTGGATTATTGGCGGCATATCTGTTTAACGTTCCCGCAATGAAATCCGAACCACGTTTTACCGTAATGCCGGGGTTGGCAAATTCAACGGTTAATTTGGATTTTCCACCCATACCCGTAATTGCTTGCATAACATCGGATTTGTTTACCAACGTTAGTGCGTTCTTTTCGGCGTATGATTGTCCGTTATCATAACGCACCGATTTTTCTAAAAAATAAGACTCAAAAGGTGCGGACGCTCCCAAAAATACCCCAGTCAATCGTAAATCGTAAATCATTGGTTCGGTATTTGGCGAACCGTTATAACTTGCAACTCGGATATATTCGCAACCGTCCGGGATTGTTACGGTTTTTACGTCTGCAACTTGCGTGTTCGGTATATTAACTTGCGTACCTGTAAAGAAATTAACATAACGGCATGCTCCTATTCCTCCACCACTTCGCATACCATAAAGACGGTACGTTTGCCCGGCAACAACAGGAATAAAACCGGACGTTGATAACGGCGGGTATGTAGACGGATTGCCTGCTGCATTTAAATAAAAACCGTGTTCGTATGTATCGGGGTTCAACAGGTTTGTTTCGCTTATCTTTTCCACAACGTCGAAAGCATTCGTAACCTTTTGCACATTGGTTAGGCTTTCGGCAAATGTCGTTAATTGAGCTTGTATGTCGTCTAGCCCTTTGGGTACAACGTATATATCTTGGTTTGCCGGGTTTCCAACATAACCGGGGAATGAAACAGCAAACCAAAAAACGACCTCATTTTGACCGACCGTAATTTTGGTTGTTCCTTGCGGCAATAAAATACGCCGAACCAATGACCCGTTACCGTTCAACATATAATTATGCATGTCGCTGCGGTCGTTAGTTACATACAAGACTTGACCCGGTTTAACATTCAATTTAATACATTTGTAATCCGGGTTAGTAGAAGGAACATAAACATATCTGCTAGAATCTATATATCCCTGTACATAATTAAGAGTTGGCGACGCTTGCGTTGCGTAATTGTTTATATCCAACATATTGGGAATATCAATTTGCACTCCGTTCCAAATGCCCGTCGCATTGCTCAATATGGCAATTCCACGGGTCAAAGTGAAATTATTAAAATTGGTGTATGTTCCCAAATTGGTTGCAAACCAAAATTGCGGACTATCTGCCCCGGTTGGGTTTGTGTCAAAAGTTGCCATACCTCGGAATTGTTGACCCAATCCCAATGCGTTAACCATACTGAACAACGTTTGTTGTAACAAGTTGCCCGTAATCTCATTTTTTCCGTTTTGCTTAATTACATTAGCAATTGCGGCTTTTAAGTCTGTATAATTTGCCATAATAAAAAAGGTTATAAAATGTTGTTTTTGAAATCGTTATTATAATCATTGTTGAAATCGCCGCCCGTTGGCGTAATGTATCCCCGCCCAATCTTTTTAATAACTGTCGCGGTCTGAAATTCCGCCTCAACGCTTGCTAAATTACCCTGTGTTTGCCATTTGGGGGTAATCAAAAACGTATCGCACGGATAAACACGCCCGTAATTATCGGTAACGGTTACAAAATCACTCATACGGATTATACGCATTACATCGCAAAGGTATTCGGGGGCTAAAAAAACAAACCTGTATGTCTTTTCGCTAACCTGTTTTTCCGGGAAAAAATACCCGTCCCGGTTTTCGCCCTCTTCCTCAAACACGTATTCCGGTTTTCCCAACTGCGTACAAAGGTACAAACGGTTTTTATACAGGGGGTCAACGTACACAATTTGCCCGTCGTCAAATACCATGTTTTCAACGTCGTACCATTCAATTGTTAAATAGTTGGTATTCGTCATATTTACCAACGTAAAAACTTCGGAATACCACGTTTGCGCCCCGTCGGATAATTGGGCATAATATTGCCCCTCCGCCGAACTCCATATTAACGGCAACAAAGCCGTATAAACAATAACGTCATAACCCAAAGCCTCAAACGGGACAATTGACAATCCCGTTTCGGCAATCTGTGTGGTTAAATCTGCAACCTGTGTTCCGTCAATCTTATAAATCCTAAAATAATTTAGTCCGTTTGTACGGTGCGGGCGCACAATCTGAAACGGCAACAACATATTCAACGGCGTAAACAGGGGGTAAACGTCCCCGTATGAATATGTTTTGCGGTGGTTCTGTTCGTCTAACGACTGATACCACGGTAAAACGCTTAAATTATTATTCTGTATCATACTTTAATGTTACTTTGTTGCTACGACTATGCAAAGTTATTGAAATCTTGTCTATTTGCCCGCTCCCTATACTTGTTTTTATTAGTTTCATCGGGTCGGGGTCGTCAATTGACGGATATGTTACCGTTTGTTTCTTTTTCCGGTCGATACCGTATGCGTATGTTTCGGAATTATTGATTTTAACCCGGCGGGCGGGCAAATCATACGGATAATATGTTGGTTGCAAATATATCCAACTTAAATACCCGTTTTGTATTTCGTAATCCAACCCGTTGTTACTGTATTGAATAAACGGCAATTTATAAATTGGGTCAATCTCAATGCCGTAAGCATCCCCCGTTTGATAGGTAATAAAGATTTGCCCGCAATCCGCCGGAACATTCAATTGTTGCCGTGTATATATCTTTTTAGAACCCGTACCGATAAATTCATCTGATTGCCCAATATAGGCTTTCAAACTTCCGTCCTCGTTGGTACTCCAATAGGTCGCCAAAACTGTTATTACGCCTCCCGTTGACCCGGTAACATATATATTGCCGTGTTCTTTTGGCAATGTAACCCGGTACGTCTGATATGGCGGACGGTTTGGATATTTAACGCCTCGCCAATAAAACGTATTGGATTCTGTAAACGCCGTATAACTATTATCGGCGGATATTGCCGCAAACAGGGCGAACCCGTCGTTACTCATTTCGCCGGGGTTCAACAACATAAAATCCACGTCGGTTGTAAAGTTGGAAACGTTTATTGTTTCAATCTTTCCGGGCGTAACGTACTTACTTAAAACCTCAATCGGGTATCCCTCGAAAGCCTGTGTAACGTCGTCCATCCATTCAAATTGGAAACGTTCCGGCATATCCACTTTATCAAATTCCCATGCGGCGGTATTGAAATCCCACGATTTGCCGTTGCGGGTATTGATAATTTCCTGTAAATCGACGTTGAATTGTTGGTTGTAACTATACGAACCGCCATTGCGGAACCATTGTATATGCTCAATCTTAAATTTGCCGTCCTGTATGTACCAATAACAACGGAAACAATCCCGCAACATATTTGTAATTTGTTGCAATGTTACGGGGGCTTTTTGTGCGGGTTGGTCGTATTCGCCTTTTAAGATATTTGTTTTTTGCGTTATTAAAAGAGTAAAACGGTTGTATCCTATTGGATTGGAACCCGTCCCGTATAAAAATTGGCTATATTCCGGGGTTGCTTCGTGGGTTATTCCCGGCGCAATTTGTCCCAACAATACCGATATAACGGACGCAAGCGGGTACGCATCCCGCAACGTGTATGTTTTGCGCCCCTCTCTTTCCAATATCCAATCAAACGTCGCAAAGCCGAACCAAATAGACGCATAACGCCACGTTGACCGGGCAATTGGGAAAAACGTTTGCCTCCAAATTGAATACGGGGGAATAAAGTATTTACCGTTGTCCGCTAATCCCCATTGGGTCGGCTCGTTGGAAAAGTTATTGGATATATACGCCACGTCGATTGCGTAACCGATTGCCCGTTTATAATTGCGGTTGTTCTCTACAATATCATCCGCCGGAATTGGGTATGTATTTAATCCGCTTATTGTGTCAACATCTAACAGATAACGAACGTAAATATTATATGTTGCCATTTCTGCCAATACCGTACCCGTTGCACCATTAGCGGTATTGGCGTTCATTGTGAAATCTAAATTATCCCATACCCCGGAACCGCCTATATTTGTCGAATATGAAAACATAATTGTATTATCGGACGTCCTAACTAAATTGCAATTTACAGTTCCGAAAAACGGGGGTACATAAGTAACGGCAACATCAATACGAAAACCGTTAGACGTTTCGGGGTATAACGACCCGGTAAAATTGTTACTTTCTCGGTCTAACTTCATGGAACCCGCATATAATCCGGCAACCGCTTTTGGCGTACCATTGTCGGCGGTAATGCGTATTTCTTTCAGCATATTGCACAAAGCAAAATGATAATCGTAAACCAATGCCCGGCGGTCGGTTACTGCGTTGGCATCCTGTTCCCAATAGTTGCCGGAAAGAAAACACGAAACGACACTATCGCCCGGAATGTAACATTGAATAAGCGGGCGTTTTGCAAGATTAAGACGGTTTATTTTCGGGGCTAACGTTATTAAATTATATTCCTTTTCCAATCCCGCCAATACGTCGTTATATTCGTCCACGGTGTTAGGTTGCAACGTAACCTTTTTATCCGGGATACTCCATTGGCAATCCGTTTTCATAAATTTGCCGTGATAATATTCCGACCACGTTTGCCCCCAATCGTTCGATTTGTAGATATAAAATTGAAATTCAGTTTCAAAGGTTGCGTTATTCAACAAATCAAACTCTTTTCCGACAAAGGATATTTTGCCGGATATTTTCGGGCGGTAAAAGTGGTTATTGGTTTCAATTTCCCAATCTTTCGCCAAATCGTCCTTATAAACGGGGTGCATCAACTTTAATTCGTAAACCGTGAAATTCTGCCAATCTGCAACCCGTGTACTCGACCGGATATAATACGCATCGTCGGGAACCTTAATTGTTGTATTATCCGGGTCATACATAGCCCCGCCCGGAACACGTACTTTGTTGGCATCGTAAAACACGTAATTATAACACAACCCAAATTGTACACGTGAACCCGGCGTTACTTTCATATAACCGGACGTATTGAAAGCGGAATTTTCAACGGTATTACCTCCCAAAGATAACACCGCCCCAATTGTTGCGTCGCCCGCCCAATAACTAAACAGGTTTTCCCCTGTTGCAATTAGAAATTCATATATCGGGTTCATACTAATTTTTATATGTTCGTTTCAAATTCTTGTAAATCTCAACAACCCGACCGTTTCCGGTTACATAGAAACGGCGTTTGTTTTGCTCTTTAATTTCCCGTACATCGTCCGACAATTCCCGTATATCCGTGGAACCTCCGTTTGCGTTTATTGTTATGGTATCCGCCCCGTTGTATGCGTTGCCGTACTTATGCGCAAAGGTTCCGTTGTTCAACGACTTTATTACGTCCGGGATAAGACGGCGGAACCTCCGGGAATTACGTTTATTGATAACGGCGAAAAACTCGCCGCCCTCGGCACGTCGCCGGGTTCCGTCCGGCTTGGTTCCTAAATCTACATCGTTGCCGGATTGGTGCGACCCACCGCCCAACAACTCAACCGTACCGTCGCCGTAACTTTCCGACCCGCCCCCCTCGGCGGCTTTCGTCATTTGGGACGCTTTTATTTTGGCGGCGGCGAACGACGCCCACATAACAGCGATTGCCGGAATTGCAAACGGGAACCCCAATTGCGACCAAATCAAAGCGGACGCCGTTACAAGGTTTCCGATTTGTTGGATTGTTTGGATTGCCTGTTGTGCCTTTTGCGCTTTCTGTTGTTCTTTCAACGCTTTGTCTTGGTTCCGCTTGGCGTTATCCAATTCCTTTTGCGCCATAACAACGTTATTGGCGTAACCGTTTGCCCTTGCTTCCAATTCAGCATCCAACGAACGTTGTGCGCTGTCAACCTCTTTATCGGCGGCGGTAACGGCGGCATCGGCGGCGGCTAATTTAGCCTGCAAAAAGGTATCCAATTGTTCCATTGCGAACGATACGGACGTACTTATTGCCTCCTTTTGGTCGTCGTCTAAATTCAGCCCGAAAAGCCCGTATATATCGTTACCCCGTTCGTCGCCTTTGCTTTTCTCAATTTCTTGGTTGATTTTAGCAATTGTGTTTTCGATTGTCTTAACCTCCTGTTCTGTCATTTTGACCCCGGCGGTTTTATTCAATTCCAAAATCTTTTGCAAACGCTTCTTTTCTTGGTCTAACCGGAACCGGGTTTTGCGTTCCTCGCTGTTACGCAACAAATCGAACTCCGACGCATCTAACGCCTGTTGTTGGTCGAATAACAACAACGCCCGTTGGTTGTTTAATTCGGTCGTCTGTTTCAATACCTCGGCATCGTATTTGGCGTTTATATCCGCTTCGTTTTGGCGGACGTCCTCGGCTAACTGCCTGTTTTGCGCCAATTCGATTGCCCGTTGTTGTTGCAACAATTGAATACGCAAATTTATTTCTTCCTGTGAACCCTCACGGGCGGCGTCCAAACGTAATTGCGTCCGTTGCGCTTCCCGGTTCATTTGGTCGATTGTAATTTGGTCGTTCAATTCGCCCAACTCTTTTGCGTACTGTTGTTGCAATAGGGTTTGTTGGTTCAACAACTCGGTCGTTTGCGCCTCGGTCAATCCCCGTTCGGTTTCCAACCGGGTTGTTATATCCTGTATTTGCCTATCGTATTCGACCCGCAATTGTTCCCGTTGCTTTTCTGCCCCCTCTGCCATAAGTGCAATTTGGGCGTCCTGCGTGGTACGTTGCGCCGCCAATTCCGCCGCCCGTTGTTGGTTGGCAATATCGACCATATCGTTTGCCAACTGTTGACGTAATGCCGTAATTTGGTCGTTCAACGCTTTGCGGGCTTTAGTTGTTAAATTCGCCTCCGTGCGCAACTGCAATTGTATATCGGCTATTGCACGGGCGTTGGCGGCTTGACGTTGCGCCCTCTGTTGGTCGAACGAATTTTTAATTAACGCAATCCGGGCGTCCTCGGCTTTTCGTAAAATATCGGTTTCGGCTTTGGCGGCGTTCCGGTTTTCCTGTTGACGTTGTGCGTCTTGGATTTTACGTTGTGCATCCAAATCCGCCCCCTCGGTTTTCAGATTAACGGCAATATCAACCGCCCGCCCGGTATTATCTATTTGCCCCTGTATGGCGTCTATTGCATCATCAACCTTTACTTTATCAATCTTTCCGTCCAAATCGACGTCAATGTATATTTTTTTGTCGCCCCTTGCTTTGGCTTGATTGACACGCAACAACATTTCGTTCAACTGTTGTAATTTCGCCCGGTTCGCCTCTAAATCGTTCAATTCTTGTGCATAAAATCCGACCGATTTATTGTGCGCCTTTGTACGTTCCGCCAATATTTCGTCCTCAATTTTCCGGGTTTCTCCCAAACTTGCGTTACGGGCTTTTGCAATGTTCAATTCCCGTTCCAATTGCGCAACACGTTCGTTGCTTACTCGGTTCATTTCGGTTGCCTCGGTTGCAAGGTAATCCAACCACGCCTTTTGCGCTTCGTTAAGTTTCTGTTGGTTCTTTGCCGATTTGTCAGTATTAGAGGCAAACAGGACTAACGCCCCGACAACGGTAATCAATGCCAACGCCAACAGAACATAAGGGTTTGCCGCCGCAATAAGATTAAACGCCTTTTGCGCTACTGTCGCCGCCAACGTCGCCTTTGTCCCCTGCATGGTTACAAGTCGGTTGTAAACTTGCGCTTTCGACAACGCCGCCATTTGGATACGGGAAATACCCAACATAACCGCCGATTGTTTTTGCACGGCGTTTTGTATCGCCTGTACTCCGGTCGTAATAGCGATTGCCGCTTGTAACTTCTTTTGCGCCTCTTGTACGTCCTCACTTTCCGCCCCGAACAATTCCATTGCCCCGGTAAATGCCGCAAAGCCACCGGACGCCGCCGCCGCCGCACCCAACACGGCATCCAAATTGGACGTATCCGACGCCATGCGGGTAATTTCGGCGGTCGCATCCTTGACCGCATCCCGCAATATTGCCGTTTCTTTGCTCAACTGTTGGTATTCCGCCGTCCCCTGTTTGCCCTCCAAACGCAACAACGCCAATTGCTTTGTTTGGTTTTCTATTTGGGTCGTCAGTCCTTTTGCGGCGTCGGAATAGTTACCCACGTTCAACGACGTTTTCCCGGTCGCTTCCTGCAACCGCTTCATTTCCTCGTATATCGCTTTTGTTTCCGCAACCAACTTGCGCCCCTCCTCGGTTGCTTCCCGTTCCTCAACCGTCATGTTGTTAAGATAGATTTTGTTAAGGGAATATTGCGCCGACAACCTGTTATATGAACCCTCGGCGGATTGGTTCAATTTGATAACAAGTTTATTTATATCGTTCGCCTCCTTTTGGGCTTGCTTCAATTCTGCCAACCGCTTTGCGTTCTCGCTTTCCGCAAATGCCAAATCCCGTGCCGCACGGGTTAAACGGTCTGTATCCGACGTTGCGCCCTTTATGGTTTTTCGCCCGTCCTCGGTTGCCCCGGATACGCCCGCCAAAGCCGCCCGAACACTAATTGCCTCACTCTTAATATTTTTTAGAGTGTTCATATAGGCGTCGGAAAGTTGGTCTAATTGGTTGATTAGGTCGGTAATCGAATTATCCGGCTTAACCAAATCACTATATTTAATCGGGTTGTTATTATCTGCCATAACGCCAATAATTACTTTGTTATTTTGGGGAAATATCCCCGTATTTCAATTTTCTTTTCTCGGTAATACAAATTTACCCACCGGAACCAAACAAAGCCGGAAACGGGCTAATTTTTGCCCGCTTTGGCTTTTGCCTGTTTAGTCGTCTGTTTGATATACTCGAAAGCGTTATAATATTCCAATACGGTAAACGTTTTCGGGTTAACGTGCAAATGTTGGGATAACATTAAACACATATTTTCAAACTGTTTGTCGTACTGTATTTCCATGCTATCCGACCCGCTAAACGATTGGGGTTTGGTATAAGTCAACAACAACGTTGTTATATCGTCAATTTCCGCCCGCTTATCGCTTTCGTCGCCCTGTATGATTGCATCCAACATTAACAACGTGCGTTGCTTCAATTGGTCGTAATACTCTTTAACCGTGGCGTCGTCGAATGATTTAGGAAAATACAATTGCAATTCTTCATCTATTTTTTTTTTGACCGCTTCCAATTGGGCGGTCAACTCTCCGTTCGGCGTATCTTTGAACAATTCCAACACCTTTGCCAATCCGTCCGGGGATAAATCGTTGTACTCGGTTCCGTTGACCTTGCGCACCAAAGCGCAAAACGCCAAATACCGGGGCGACATATCCGTTTGCACGAAATACACGTTTTGCCGTAAATTATCCAATTCCTTTTCCGCCAAATCCGGCTTACCTACTCGGATAAACCGGATTGTCTTTTCAATATGCGTGTCCCAATCTGCCAAATCGGAACCAATCCCGGCGTCGATTAACAACGCTTTGTTATACGCATGAAAACGGGCAATCGGCAATTCGTCGATTGCGTCGTACAATTCGACCTCCAAATTTCCAATCTTTGTTGTTTTCATAGCAATATGCGGGTTATGGTCGTTGAACAAAAAGGAACCAACAGCAACGCCGGGTTCCCGGTACATATCGCAAACAGGACGGACAATAATACGCCGACCCACCACGACAAACAGAAATCGCAACGGAACATCTTATTGAAAAAGTCGTTGCCGTGAACTTGGACGTATTCAATAACGCCCCATTTTTTCGCAACCGTCAACAGGAACGCCGCCACGGTTGCCACTACTAAAACCCAAATTATAAATATCTGCATAACTCTAAATGTTACAAGGTTGTGAAATTGACAATACACCCTCAAAGCGAAAACCGCCGAACGGGTGCATTAAATATTGGTTGTCCACTTCATCCAAAGTAAAACCCCGGTAAACGTTTTCGGCTAACTCATAAACCCGGTTAATCTCAATTGTTCCCGCTTTCAACCAAAAGCCGCCATTTAAGACGTTTAATATTTCGTTTTTCAACGCCTCGGTATTCCGGTTGTTCTGTTGTCCCGGATATACTTTGCGTAAATCAAACCACACAATAAGCGCAAACGGGGCTTTTATTGTGCTTTGCTCCTTTGGAACCCAACCCACGCTTTGCGGGTCGTCAACCCAAAAGAACGAAAAGTTGCCAATATTGGCGTCCGGGGATACGTCGATATAATCGTTGTTTCCCCGCCATTGTGTCCCGCCCACATATACGTTGGGGGTATAATACCGTTTGCCGTTTATGACTTTCGCCACACGTTGCGCCCTACCAAACGCCACGTCCAACCAATCCACGTTGTCAGACAATCCGGTTTGCATTTCCCCAATAACCCGGTCGATTAATACCGGGTTGGGGATAATTGGTATATCTTTATTCTTTGCCATATATTACAGTTTTTGCCCGTTTCAATAAATCCGGGAATATGTATTGCCAAATCAACGCCGCAATGTTTTCGTTCGTCAATCCCAATATTTGCCGCCCGTACTTTTTTATCAAATCTTCCGTCTTGAAATCCGCCGCTTTTATTTCAAATTGTTTGTCGCTAACCTCCAAAAAGAACGACGTTTCAAAATCCCCGGTATCCCTCAACGTTACCCGGTTGGTCGGTTGTCCCTTTTCCTCCTTTATGGCTATCGTTAACGGGGAATACGGGGCGTAATCCATTATATCCACGCCTAAACGGTTAATACCCTGTTCAAACAATTGTTCCTCGGCGTTCATATCAATAATATAGGCGTCGTTATCCCATATTATTTGCTGTATGTATCCGCCGGACGATAAGCCATTGTTGAACACGACAACCCGGTTGCGTAAATCCTGTATTGATTGTAACCCCGCCATTGCCTTACGTTGTACGGTATTTTACGCCGTGGTTATTACACGATAAACAAATACGGTCAATACCTTGCGTATCCAACCGTAACGCCTCGTATGCTTTTTTAAGGTCATAACCCAAACCGCCGGGGCGTCCCTCAACGTTGCCGTCCAATTCGTACAATATTTCCAACCGGGTTGCGTTTACTTGGTTCCTGTTAACCTTAACGTCCGGGTTCATCGCTAACGTGCGTAAAGCAATTGCGGCGACCTGTCGTTGCAATACCGTTTGGAAAATCTGCCGTTCCTTAATGATAAAATCCGTAAGGTCGCAACCTACGGTTATTTCACAATTCAACCCGTAATTTTGGGTATTCGTGTACATCGTCAACGCTATATCCCACAATTCCGGGTATTCGTCGAATGTTTCCGGGGCGTTGTACATGAACGGGGATACCTGTAAATATTTGGTTATTTCCCGCCATTGTTCAATATTGACGTAACCCGTACACGTTCCGCACGGTTCCCGGCTCCAATCCTTAACCATGTTAATTGCTTGCATCCCGGCGGGCAAATCGTTTTGATTGTAGCAAAGGAACCACGACCCCCCGGCGTTGTTTGCGTCGCTGATATATGGCAAATAACAATCTTTCAACGGAAACCATTGAAAGCCGCCGTTTGTCTGCGTGAAATTCAAATCAAACGTCTTTATCGGGTCTATTTGGGACGAATGAAACAAATACATACGAACAACCCCGGTTCCGCCTGTCATTTGCAAACCGATTTGTTCGATTTTCATTGTTACCCCCATTGAACGAACCGGGACAATTTCAAACCCTACCAACTTATGATTATTCGGCAACGTCGCCCGGATACGTCCCGCACCGTCAAATAACGTGCGACGCTCCAAAAGGTTCTTTGTTTCCTTATCCAATCCTTTTATCTGCGTGAACGTTTGTACCATTTGGGAAATACCGTTGCGGGTCAATCGCTCCAAATAATCGGATAAATAATTGTACGGTTGCCAATACGGGTTGCCGTAATCGTTGTTGTAATCTTCGTTAAAATCGCTTTCGGTTGGTTCCTCGTTTGTGCTTTCCTGTGTGGCAATCCATACTTTGCCATTGTGCCGAACCTTTGCCCCAACCTTATACGTCAATATCAAATTCCATTCGGGATATTGAAAAACGAAATCATCCGGCATAATAGCCCGGATATTATCTAACGTAACAAGCGGGTGCGCACCTTGAAAGTACAACCCGCTTTCCGTCTGCGTTAAATCGTCGTTTATCGCTTTTGCCGGGTCAAACGATTGTTCCCACCCGACAACGTGCAATAATGCGTCTTGTATATCTTTTAATCGGTACATCTGCGTTCTAAATTAACAAGGGGGGCGGGGATACCTTACCCCGTCCCCCTCGGCATTTGTTAATAATAAGCGTTGAAAAGGTTACGCACCACCCCCGGCGGGAAATTGTGCGGCGTTCGTTACATAAACGGGCATACCTAACGGTTCGTTCGGGTTACGTGCGGCAATCTCGGCTTTGATAATCGGGTTTGCCACGGTGTCCGGGTTGCTGTTATATGCTACCATGTAGGCAACATCAACAGAAAATCCGAAATACTCCTTAACGGCACACGTCAAATCGGCGGTTGCGTCGCCCATGATTGCGGACTGGTCGCCAACGGCGGTGTAATAGTGCGAACCAACGGGCAAATCAATGTACGGTAAACGTACAACGTCCCATTCGTGGAAATTCGCACGGGTGCGGCGCAATGCCTCACGGTCAACCCTTGTAAGGATACCAACGTTACCGTCCGCAACGGCAAACATTGTTCCCATTTTTCCGCTTTCGTCCGTTACGTTATTCGTGTAATGCAATACTTTGTTATCGTATTCCATACGCTTGTTAACGTCGTTGTAAACCCCGTGTTGTGCCAACTTGCGGATAAGGCTATCAACCCCGGCGTTTGCGATTAAATGGATATATTCCGGGTAACAGTTAGCCCGCATAATCGGGTTAATATCGCCCAAAATTTCGGTTGCCATTTGGGTTGGAACCTGTATAACGTTTCCGGTCTGCGTGTAGTTAAGCAAGGTTTTGAAAACCTGTGTTTTGTTTGCCTCCAATGCGGCAACCGCTCCGACGTCCAATTTGTCAGCCAACGCACGACACGTTTTTTCCATTTTACGCAAAAAATCGTGTTCGTATGAAATTTCGTTGTTCATGTATGCGGCGGGAACCATAGTAAACCCAATTGCATACGTCGCCCAAACGACCGTTACCAATGCAGACGTATTTTCATCGTCTGCGATAACGCACGAACGCACGTTGCTAACTTGTACGTCCCCGTCGTAATTGATAACCGGGATTTGTACGGTATTACCGATTGACGCAAACGCACGGTCGCGCAAATTCGGATTAATGATTGAGGACGGGGCGTTGGTTTGCTCAATAAAGAAATCCAATGCGCCATACTCACACGGGCGGGTCATATTACGGTCTAATTCCGGGTTCTCAATCCGCCAATTCTGCAATCTTGTTGCTACTAATGACATAATCTAAAATTTTTATTGTTTATAAATGCGGGTTTACCCTTTACCCGTGGTTGTTTATTTCTCCGGCAATGCGGCAACGTTGTTGTCCTGCCATGCCTGTTTCATTGCGGTATCGAATTTCTCCGACCCCGCCGTTAGCCCTTGCGCCATAAGGTTTGCGGCGATTGCGTCGTAAGCCTCAACACGGGTTTTTGCACCTGTTACGTCAACGGTTGTAACACCGCCGCCCGAACCGGAATCGCCCGCCGGGGGAACCGTTCCGCCGCCCGCCGCTTGGCGTCCTTTGTCGAGAATACCCATTGTTTCCAATTCCTTTGCCAACAGGTCGCCCGGCGTGTACGGGTTCAACTGATTGTTCGGATTGCGCATAATTGCCCCGGTTTCGTCCTTAAACGCAATGATTTTGCCGCCTTTGCCGTCGTCGATAAATTCGGGGTTCATCCCTTTAATTTTGTCGATTGCTTGACCCAACAAAACCTTTGTTGCACTTTCCGGCAATCCCGCCTTAAACTTCAACCCGGCGGTTGCACTATTCAATGCCCCCTCAATACGAACGCCGAACAACTCCTTTTGGTAATTTTGTTCGGCTTCGTCGTATTTCGTTTTGAGGTCGTTAAACTGTGTCGTTACCGCCGTTAGGTCGGCTTTCGCTTGCTTCAACGCCTTTGCGGTTTCCGCATCGGTCGCACCGTCGGCAATTGCCTTTTCCAATCGTGCCTTTTCTTTCGTCAGACTGTCGATTTGGGATTGCAACCCGGTTGCGCCCTCGGCTTTGGTTTTGAACTCGGCGACCACACGTTTTGCGTAATCAAACGTTTTTTCGGTTCCATTCTTTGCGATACCGGACGCCGCCAATATATCGGCATCCAATCCGCCGTAAATTTCGCCCGTCTTTTTCGCTATAACGCTGTTTTCGTCGTTAGCGGACAATGTAGTAATTGCCGCAATTTGTTCGTCGGTTAATCCGGCTAACGCCGCATTTGCCCTTAATATTTCGCTTGTTAATGCCATAATCTTACCCTTTGATTATTTGATTTATAATTGGTTACTTTTTCGCTCCGGTTTTGCCCTCGGCGTCGGCTTCTGCCTTTGCTTTAGCATCGGC
>OMAA01000149.1_pt1 | contig 38891 bp, 41 predicted proteins | sample 1674191 | NCBI WGS metagenome assembly OMAA01 (sample SAMEA103958152, study PRJEB25191) | human gut metagenome | biome: human-associated habitat [ENVO:00009003]; feature: intestine environment [ENVO:2100002]; material: feces | place: Germany | collected 2013/2015
TGCATGATGTAGCCCCAGGCCTGGGCGCGCTCAAAGATGGGGATGCCTCTGGCGCGGGCGGCAGCGATCTCGGGGTTGTCGTTGTGCGCGGCAGCCGTGCGGATGAGGCAGTCGGCGCCCTCGATATTCTCGGCGCGGTGGCCGATCGAGACCTGGATGCCCTTGGCGATCAGCTCGTCCGTGGAGACGGAGGCGTTCATGTCCGAGCCGGAGATCTCCATCCCCATGCGCCGCAGCACCAGCCCCAGCGGGCGCATCGACACGCCGCCGATGCCGACCAGATGGCAGTGCTTCCCGGGCCGCAGATACTGCTCGATATGTTGACAGGAAGGATGTTCCATGTATGGTTCCTCCAAAAGATTTGAATTGCAAGCACGCGCGATCGCGCGTATAATGAAACTGACAGCATTATATTATATACGGATTTCGGCAATAAAACAAGAAGTATTTCGGATTTCTGCGCGGAATGCGCGGAAGACGAGGGGGGGGATGAACATGCGGCCGGATGCGATCTTACAGATGCTGGAGCGTGCCGGGTTTGAGGCGCGGTACGTCGGCGGGTGCGTGCGCGACACGCTGCTGGGCCGCCCGGTCCACGACTGGGACATCGCCTCGCAGGCGTTGCCGGAGGACGTCCTGCGCCTGTTCCCCCGCTGCGTCCCCACCGGGCTGCAGCACGGCACGGTGACGGTCCTTCTGGACGGTACCAGCGCCGAGGTCACGACCTACCGTCTCGACGGCGCCTATCACGACAGCCGCCACCCGGACGGCGTGCGCTTCGTCCGCAGTCTCGCGGACGACCTGGCCCGCCGGGATTTTACCATCAACGCCATGGCCATGGACCTGTCCGGGACCATCACAGACCTTTTCGGCGGCCGGGAGGATCTCGCCCGCGGCGTCATCCGCTGCGTCGGCGACGCGGAAACGCGCTTCCGCGAGGACGCGCTGCGTATGCTGCGCGCCCGCCGCTTTGCCGCGCAGCTGGGCTTTGCGCTGGAGGCCGGGACCGAGGCGGCCATCGGCCGCTGCGCCGGGCTCTGCGCCGCCCTCTCCCGCGAGCGCGTGCGGGAGGAGGCGGAGAAGACCCTGCTGTCCGACCGGCCGGCGCTCTTCGGCCGGATGCTGGAAGAGGGGCTGCTCGCCGCCTGCCTCGCGCCGCAGCGGGCAGATTTCTCCGCGCTCTCCGGTCTTCCCCGAACGCCGGAGGCCCGGTGGACCGGCGCGAAGCTCGCCTGCCCCGCGCTGCAGCCGGGGGCGTTCCGCCTGCCCGCAAGGCTCTGCCGCCTGGTGACCCTCACCGCCGCGACCTGGCAGGAGGGCCGGACGGAGCTTGATTGGAAGCGGCTCATCGCCGCGCACGGCTGGGAAACTGCCCGCCTGCAGGCGAATATGCAGCGCACCGACGCCGTGCAGCAGATCGAATCGCGCGGCGACTGCGTCACCCTACGCCAGCTGGCCGTCACCGGCGCGGATCTCCCGCAGCTGTGCGGCCGGGACGTCGGCCGGATGCTGCAGCTGCTTCTAGCATATGTGCTGGAGCACCCCGCTGAGAACCGCAAAGCGCACCTTCTGTCCCTCACCCCGCAGCTTTGGCAGCGAGAATCCAAAAACAACAGTTGACTTTTGCCCTCCCCATCTGCTATAATAGTCCAGCAATGGAGGCTTAGCTCAGCTGGTTAGAGCGCTTGCTTCACACGCAAGAGGTCGACGGTTCGAGTCCGCCAGTCTCCACCAAAAAGAGAAGACACGCTTATGCGTGTCTTCTCTTTTTGGCGGAGTGCAGTCTGTGCAGCAGACCGCACTCCATTTTTTATAAGGGTTCACACGCCATTGGGGCTGGATTCTCCGCTCCGGCTTTCACAGCTCCCCGATGTACTCCAGCACGCATTCGCGGAGGCGGGAGATGTCGGGGGGGAGCTGCTCGCGGGGGTGCAGGCCCATGCCGAGCTCGCGGCTGACGCAGGGGCGGACCGGCAGGGTCTTGACGCCCGTGAGCTTGCCGCGGATCATCATCTCCGCCATCATCGAGATGCCGAGCCCCTTGCCGACCATGCGGATGACGGTCTCGTCGTCCACATAGCAGGGGCGGATGATGGGCTCGACGCCGTATTTCCGGAACGCCGCACCGACGTCGATATCGAACCGGCCGTAGGGCATCAGAAATTCCTTGCCCGCAAAGGCCTCGATGGGGAAAAAGTCCCGCCCGTTTGTCGGATAGTCCGCGGGGAGGATGGCGTACATCGCGTCGTCGTGCAGCGGCGTCCAGTCACAGGCGAAGCCGCTCTGGCGGGCGGCGAAGATCACGTCCGTCTGCCATTTTTCCAGCAGCTCAAACGGCTCGAGCTCATGGTCGACCGTCCGCAGGTCCACGTCGATATGCGGGCAGACGCGGCGGAAGCGGTACAGGATCTCTGGCATCCAGCGCATGGCGATGCTCGCGTAGGCCGCGACGCGGATGGTCCGGGTCGATTTTTCCGTGATGGCGGCGATGCGGTTCTCCAGCTTCGCGTTCGCGCGCAGAAATTCCCGGATGGCGGGCATCAGGGCCTCGCCTTCCTCGGTCAGGGCAATGCCGCTGTGGTCGCGCCGCACGAGCGTCAGGCCGATCTCGCGCTCGAGACTGTCGACCAGGTGCGTCAGGCCCGACTGCGTATAGCCGACCACCTCCGACGCCTTGGAAAAGCTGCCGAGGTCGACGGCGGTCATCAGGATCTCCAGTTTTTTGCTGTCCATAGTTGGCTCCTTCCGGATGGGGTATGACAGATGGTATTACGGATCGTCATATAACTATTATAATCCCGCGTTTCACTTTTGCAAGTATATCCTTTATAATCAGTTCATAAATAAAGGAGCTGATCACTATGACTGTGAAAAAATTGACCATGCGGCAAAAAATTCTGGTGGCCGGGACGTTGTTCGGTATGTTCTTCGGCGCCGGCAACCTGATCTTCCCCGTCCATCTCGGCCAGCTGGCGGGCCGGAACGTCATCCCCGCCATCATCGGCTTTATCGTCACTGCCGTCGGCATCCCCATCTTCGGCGTGGCCGCCATCGGCATCACGCACTCCGAAGGGCTACGGCATTTTCTTCACCTGTCTTCTGTATCTGACCATCGGCCCGCTGTTCGCCATCCCCAGATGCGCGACCGTCTCTTTCACGACCGGCGTGGCGCCCATGCTGCTCGACCCGTCCAAAGAGTGGCTTGCGCTGCTCATTTTCTCGGCCATTTTCTTCGCGTTCGTCCTGTTCTTCTCGCTCCGCCCCGGCAAGATCACGGTCTGGATCGGCAAGATCATCAACCCCATCTTCCTTCTCTTCCTCGCCGTGCTCGTGATCGCCGCGCTCACCAACCCCGGCGCCTCGATCGCCGCGGTCGAGCCTGTGGAGGCTTACGCGACCGGGACCAGTTCCTTCTTTTCCTCCTTTATTGAGGGCTACGGCACCATGGACGCCATCGCCGGTCTGGCCTTCGGCATCGTGGTCGTCGACGTCATCCGCCGCATGGGCGTGGACAATGACGACGCTGTCGCCGTCGACGTGCTGGGTTCCGGCGCGCTGACGGGCATCCTGATGGCCGTCATCTACATCGTGACCATCCTCATGGGCACGCAGTCGCGCGGCCTGTTTGAGATCTCCGACAACGGCGGCATCGCCCTGACGCAGATCGCGGGCCATTACTTCGGCGGCGTCGGCCAGATCATTCTTGCCGTCACCATCACCTTCGCCTGCCTCAAGACCTCTATCGGCCTCGTGACCTCCTGCTCCGAGACCTTTGTCAAGATGACGCACGGCAAGCTCTCCTACAAGGCCTGGGCCATCCTCTTTACGCTGTTCTCCTTCGCGGTCTCCAATGTGGGTCTGAGCGCCATCATCGAGTATTCCATCCCCGTGCTCATGCTCATCTACCCGCCCGCGATCGCGCTGATCATCCTGGCCTTCATCGGCAAGTTCTTCCACCATGACAAGGCCGTCTATATCTCCGTCATGGCCTTCACCTGGGCTGCCGCGATCTTCGATTTCATGAAGACGCTGCCCGCAGGCGTGCAGAGTTCGCTGCATCTCGACCGGCTGGTCGCCCTTGCCCGGCAGTACCTGCCGCTGTTTGACCTGAACCTCGGCTGGCTCCTCCCCGCCTGCCTCGGCTTCGTTATCGGCCTCGTTATCCACTTCAGCGGCCGCAAGAGCCGCTGATATCCCCAAAAAACATCCCCGCCAGAGCTCCGGCGGGGTTTTTGTTTCCTATCCGTGCGGGGTTGAAGCTGCCCTCTTTCTGGGAGGCGGCTCGGCGAAGCCGGGGCGGCAATGTTGGCCTCTGCAGCTGCCGGTTATCTCCGGCGGCCATATTTTTCTCTTATGTGCGGACTTCATTTGCAGGGGTCAAAGGCTTCCTCGTGTAAAGAGGACTGGCCCGGCGAAGCCGAGACTGCGGGGCCATATCCGCTGCAGCGGAAAGAAAAAGGGCAGCGGCACTGGCCGATAGGGCCAGTGCCGCCGATGGAAAGGGATTGGGAATCTTTTATGCTCCAATGTCAGCCGCCATAGACGAGCCGCGGGATAAAGAGCGTGATCTGCGGGACGTAGGTAATCACGATCAATGCGATCAGGCTGATCGCCAGATACGGGAACACGCCGACGATGATATCCTTCATCTTTGCGCCCGTGACCGGCTGCGCGACAAACAGGTTGAGGCCGAAGGGCGGCGAGAACATGCCGATGGCAATGTTTGCGACCATCATGACGCCGAAATGCACCAGATCGATGCCCAGTGATTCCGCGACCGGATAGAGCAGCGGCGCCAGAATGATCGTGGCGGACGAGCCGTCAATGAACATGCCTGCAATCAGGAACAGGACGTTGACCATCATCAGGAACATAAACGGAGAGAAATTCGCCTCGGCGATGAGCGTTGCGACCGTCTGCGGCACCTGACCGACCGTCAGGACCCAGCTGAAGATCGACGCCGTCGCCAGCATGACCATGACCTGTGCGCAGGCCTTGACCGAGTCGATGCAGGTCTTCCAGAGCTGTTTCAGGTCCATCTCGCGGTAGACGAGCATGCTGATGATGATCGCGTACAGAGCCGACACACCGGAAGCTTCCGTCGGCGTACAGACACCGGAGTAAATGCCGCCCATGATGATGACCGGAACGCCGAGCGCCCAGGCCGCATCCTTCGTGGCTGCCCATTTTTCCCGGCCGGTGCTCTTTTTGCCCTTGGGGATATTATATTTCTTGGCGTACCAGAGACAGTAGACGATATAGGCCAGGCCATAGATCAGGCCGGCGCCGATGCCACCCATGAACAGCGCACCGACCGACGCGCCTGTGACCGTGCCGTAGACGATCATGTTGATCGACGGCGGGATCAGAATGGCGACAGAACCGGCCGCCGTGATCAGGCCCAGTGAAAACCGCTTCGGGTATTTTTCCTTGATCAGCTCCGGATACATCATGCTGCCCATCGCAACGACCGTCGCCGGAGACGAGCCGGAGACCGCGCCGAAGAACATGCAGGAGACCTCCGTCGTGACCGCCAGACTGCCGCGCGAGCTGCCGACCATGGTCTTAGCCCAGTTCATGATCCGCTTGGCGATACCGCCGTTTTTCATGACGTTCGCCGCAAAAATGAAGAACGGAACCGCCAGCAGCGAGAATTTATCCACACCGTTGATCAGACGCTGGGCAACACCCATCAGCGGAAGGTCGGAAAAACCGACCAGCGCGAGGACTGCAGACAGACCGAGGGCGACAAAGACGGGAGTTCCCAGAAACAGCAGCACAAAAAGCGCAATGAATAATGTTGCAATCATCTGTTTTCCTCCCTCACATCATACTGATGTCGATCTCGCCGTCATCCGTCTTGTCGATCGTCGGCTTTTCGTCCTGCCGGAGCTTCTGGATCGCGTCGATCAGGAAGCGGATGGCCGTCAGGCCGAAGCCGATGGGGATCGAGATATACAGAATCCACATGGGCATTTCCATAGCGGCGCTGACGCGGTTATTCGTGATGACCATGTCGGTCAGAGACCAGCCGTACCACGCGCAGAACACGCAGAAGCCGCAGGCCAGCAGCGACGAGAACGCATAGACATACTTTCTGCAGCCCTTGGGCAGCGCCTCGACCAGAATGTCGATGCCGACGTGGTTGCCGGACTTGGCGCACTGGCTGGAGCCCACAAAGGTGACCCAGATGATCGCATAGCGGATCGCTTCTTCCGCCCAGGTACTTGCGTTATGGAAGACCTTCCGCATGATGATGTTCCAGCCGAGCACCAGAAGCGACGCGATAAACAAAGAGCCTGTGATCGCGTTTTCAACATGCGTAAGCACCTTATCGATTTTATTCAGCATAGAACCTCCGAGCGCACAGGCGCTTTACTTTGCGCAGGCCGCAACGACTGCATCGAGCAGATCGCCGCCGATCTTGTCCCTGTATTCATCGTAGACAGACGCAGACGCGTCCTTGAACGCCTCGCGCTGCTCATCCGTCAGGGTATTGATGGCAATGCCGCTCGCGGCAATGTTGTCGTAGTAGCCCTGGTTCAGCTCGGCCATCTGGTCGCGGTGATACTGGACGCATTCCTTGCCGCAGTCCATCACGACCTGCTCCAGATCTTCGGGCAGACCATTCAAAAACGCGTCGGAGAAGGTCAGAACATAGGAGAGGTATGCGTGCTTGCTGATGGTCATGTACTTCTGGACCTCGTAGAAACGCATATCCGAGATGGTCAGATACGGGTTTTCCTGGCCGCCGACGACGTTCTGCTGCAGGGAGGAATAGAGCTCGCTGAAATCAACGGGGACCGGGTTCGCGCCCCAGGCGGAATAGGTCGACATGATGAGCGGCGCTTCCATGGTGCGGATCTTCAGGCCCTTGAGATCATCCGGGCTTTCGATCGGGTGAATGTTGTTCGTGATGGCCTTGAAGCCGTTGCCGTAGAACGCGCAGCCGCGGATACCGATATCGGGAAGACCAGCCATGACCTGCTCGCCGAGCTCTCCGTTCATGATCTCATACAGCGTATCCTCATCCGGGAACAGGAAGGGCATGTCCAGAATGTTCATGGTCTGGTCGAAGCCGCCGAATTTCGCCGTCGGCAGGAGCGTTGCCTCGATGGTGCCCATCTGCATGCCTTCGATCATTTCCTGCGCAGAGCCGAGCTGCTGGGCCGGATAGACCTCGACCTTGATGCGGCCGTCGGACTTCTCTTCGATCATCCGCTTGAGCTCCAGCGCAGAGAGCTGGTAGGCAGAGGTCGTGTTGGCGTCGTGTGCAAGCTTCAGCGTATAGGTCGCGCCGTCAGAAGCGGTGGCGTCCGTCTGCTCAGCCGTGGCCGGCTGTGCGGCGGTTTCTGTCGATGCTCTCTTATTTCCGCAGCCGGTCAGAACGGCCGTCAGCATGATACATGCAAGCAGCAATGCAAGGATTTTCTTCATAGTACGTCTTCCTCCATGTCTTTCTTTCGTCTGATATCGATGGTTTCCATATATGAAAATCGCACAGTATGGCGCAGGCAGCTGCCTGCCTGTGCCATGCTGTGTCAATGTCTTATCTCAGCGTGATCGCCTTGGCCGGGCAGAGCTGGGCGCAGAGGCCGCAGCCGTCGCACTTGCTCTTGTCGGCGGCGCAGACGTCGCCCTGCTTTTCGATCGCGCGATAGAAGCACGAACGCTTGCAGAGGCCGCAGCCCGTGCACTTGTCCGCGTCGATCTCGGCGAACAGCGGCGGCATTTCCGCCAGCTTTTCGACGGTGGTGATATCCTTGAGCGCGATGCCGCGGATCTCATCGAAGGACTTATAGCCCTTCTGGTCCATCCAGGCGTCGAGATCCTTCAGGATCTTGGTGATCTGGCCGTAGCCGTTCCACATGACGGCCGTGCAGAGCTGCACCGTCGTTGCGCCGAGCATGATATACTCCACCACATCGCGGTAGCTTCCGACGCCGCCGACGCCGGACAGCGGGATGTCCACGTTGCGGGCGACTTCAGAGAGCTTGCGCATGATGATCGGGCGGATGGCCGGGCCGGTATAGCCGCCGTAGCTGCGCAGGTAGGGATGGCCGGTCTCAATATCGACGCCGGCGAAGGAACGGATGGAGTTGCTGATGGTCAGGCCGTCTGCGCCGGCCTCCTTGGCGACGGTGGCGACCTCGACGAGATCGCAGTCGTTCGGGGTCAGCTTGACCGTGAACGGGACCTTGGCGACGGACTTGCCGGCCTCGATCTGCCGCTTCAGCAAAGACGGGTTCTTGCCGATGTGCATGCCGACAGTGGACGCAGGCATGGGACAGGAGACGTTCAGCTCAAACAGGTCGACCATGCCGGTGTTCTGGATATCCTCGACCAGACGGGCCGTATCGTCGGGATCGGGCATGGCGAGGATGCTGATGTGCATGGTCGCGCCGCTCTTCTTGGCGATCTCGAGCTCACGGTCGATCCACACGTCGCGGGTCATGGTGGAGAACAGCTCCATGTTGACCTGGCCGATGGGCTTGCCGTTGTAGCGATGCAGGAACATTCTGCCGTTGCGCGGATGATCCGCCCAGTCCTGCTTGGGGCCGATGGTCTTGGGGATGACGCCGCCGATCCCGGCTTCGCCAGCCAGACGCATGGCTTCACCGTCCCAGCCGGGCGTGGCCGATGCGAGAACCAGAGGATTGCGGTAGTTGACGCCGCAGTAATTGACAGATAAATTGGCCATAAATGCCGCCTTTCCGGTCTGCCCGCAAAAGCCGCGGGCGGACTCTGTAGAGTAGATTCGGGTCTTCCGGTGTTTCTGTGTTGTTCTCGCAGCTGCACGTGAACATCTTACGCTAAAAATTATAGCACCGGCCTTTTTCGGCGTCATTGTTTCATCGATATAAGATTTCGTCAAATAATTTGTTTTAAACGCACAGTTTTTGAAAGTTCGGCCCGACTACCTGCATAAAAAGGCGGAGAAAAACCGCCGCGGTCTTATGCATGATCGGCAGGGAAAAGCGTCTTGAGCAGCAGGCACATCTGCAGGTCGAAGGCGTCGGCGCCGGCGGAGATACTGCTGCCGGTCAGCGATTCGATCTTGCGGATACGGTAGATGGCGGAGTTTTTATGGATGAAGAGCGTCTCGGCGGTCACGCGCAGATTGCGGTTGCAGCGAAAATAGCACTCGAGCGTATTGACGAGCTCCGTATTGTGCTCGCGGTCATAGTCGATCAGGGCCTTCATGTGCTCCTCGTAATAGCTCTGCATGGCAGAGGAATCCTTCAGTTCGTTCAAAAAGCGCAGCGCGCCGAGATTTTCGAAGAAGACGATGCCGTCTTCCTTTTCAAACTGCGGCAGCTTCGCGCAGGAAGCCGCGAGCGCTGCCTCCTGCTGGGCCGAGGGCGCGTCCTGCACCGCGGATTTGACCTGGCTGATGCCGATCTGAAAGCGCAGCTTCGGACAGAAATTCGCCAGCCGCCGCACAATGCTTCCGAGCACGCGCTGCAGCGCGGCCTTATCCTCCGTGTGTCGGATCGTGACGAGGCCGTAGACGCGCACGCTGCTGTTCATCAGCAGCGTCGGGTGCGGCCAGGCGGTCATCTCGGCATAGATGATGCTCTGGATACCGTCCTTGATGGTCTGGACCTCCGCTTCCGTGGAGGCCCGCATCTCGCTGCGGACGAAATGCTCGAACTCATCCGGGTCGATCGTAAAGACGGCGTAGGGCTTCTTGAGGTCGATGCCGAGCGAGAAACCGCGGCGGTAGAGCATCTGCTCGTCCGCGTAGCGCTTCATGAACACGTCTTCGAGCAGCTTTTCGCGGACCTTCTGCTCCTTATCGACGAGCGCACGCTCCTTCAGAAGCTCGATGGCGATCAGCGAGCTTGCGTGCTCGAACGCGATCACGTCCATATCCGGGATATGCCACTGCGTGCAGCTGAGCAGCAGGTAGGCGATCTTCTCCGTCTGCGCATAGATGGGCACGCAGAGCGCGTGCCGCTCGCCGAGGATCAGATTGCCGCACTGGTTCGGCTTCAGCTCCCGCAGCCGCCGCTGCCCGGCGCTCTGCTCGAAGAAATAGCGGATGAACTCCATCTGATCCTCATCGAGCTCCGCGTCGCCGTATTCCCCGACACATTTGGCCAGGATCTGCTTGCCGGAGGCCGAGAGGATCACGATCTCCTGTCCGGTCACGGAGTGGAGCGTCTCGCAGATGCCGTCGAGTCCCTCCTGGCGGACGATGGTCTGCATGAGCTGGGCATAGATGCTCTCCGTCCGGCGCAGGAGCATGAGCTGCCGGTTCGTCAGCTGCTCAAAGATCGGGACGATGCAGTTCATATAGGAGATATCCTCCGGCAGCGAGAACAGCGGCAGCTTCAGCCGCTCCGCCGCGTCGATCATTTCCCGGGGGACCGCCTGCAGATACTGCCCAGGCTTGACAAAGACGGCCGACACGCCCACGCGCTCGATGCGCTCCATGAACGCGCCCAGATCCTCCAGCTCACGGAAGGCATATCCGGCCGTGAACAGCACCTCGCCGCGCCGCAGCCAGCGCTCGACGTTCGGCACCTCCTGAATGTTGGCGGACGCGACCGTCCGCATCAGGCCGCTTTTTCCCGCAAGCAGCCTTGCCCGGGAGAGGGGGTAGAGCTTGATGATGTCCTGCACCAGAAGATCCATACGCGATCCGTCCTTTTCTGCGGCGCTTCGCCGTTTTTTCTTATTATAACAGAAAGCCTCTGGAAGAATCAGAAAATTCGATGTACCAAAGATACAAATGTTAAATTTAGTTTTTGTTTGAAACAGACAATGAAACCAAAAATCGGCCCTGCTATACTGACAGTGATACATGCCGCCCTTCGCGTATTTTCGATGAAAAGGAGCTTGCAACCATGAAAAAAGAGGCTGTCATGTCCTGGCTCAGAAGTCATGAGCAGGAGCAGATCGAATTTCTCCAGCAGATGATCCGCATCCCCAGCGTCACCGGCAATGAAGGCCCGATCCAGGAATTTATGGCCAAAACGCTGACAGAAATGGGCCTGGCGGTCGACTCGTTCGTTCCGTCTCTCGAGGAGCTGCAGAAGCACCCTGCATATGTCGCACCCGCGCAGCCCTATGAGGGCCGTCCGGATGTCGTCGGCACGCTGAAGGGCGCGGGCGGCGGCCGGTCGCTGCTGTTCAACGGCCACATCGACGTTATCCCCGAGGGCTCGCTCGACAACTGGCAGCATGACCCCTGGTCGGCCGATATCGCGGACGGCAAAATGTACGGCCGCGGCACCTCCGACATGAAATCCGGCGCCGCCGCCATGACGATGGCGATCCGCGCCATCCAGGCCTGCGGCATCCGGCTCAAGGGCGATCTGATCGTGGAATACGTCATGGACGAGGAGCTGACGGGCAACGGCACGCTGGCCTGCGTCATGAAGGGCTACAAGGCCGACGCCGGCATCTGCTGCGAAACCTCCAGCATGTGCGTCCAGCCCGGCTCGATCGGCCGGATCTGGTTCACCATCAACGTCAAGGGCAAGGCCGCCGGCATCCAGAAGCACCGCGAGGGCGTCAGCGGCATCGACCTCGGCTATCTCGTCTGCAAGGCTGTGGAGGAGTACGAGGCGCTGCGCATGAGTAAGATCTCGCATCCGCTCTATCCCGATATCCCGAGCTCCATCCCCTGTGCCATCGGCCAGTTTGACAGCGGCACCTATAACAGCGCCTTCCCCGACAGCTGCGTGCTCAAGGGCTCGATGGCGACCGTGCCGGGCGAGGATTCCAAGATCGTCAAGGCGGATTTCGTCCGCTTCATCACCGAGCGCGTCAGCGCCCAGAATCCCTGGTTCAAGGACTATCCGCCCGAGGTCATCTTCACCGGCTACTTTGCCGAGCCCTCCGAGATCCCCGTTGAGAGCCCCATTGTGCAGGAGCTGATCGGCCAGTTTAAAGACCAGATGGGCCGCGCGCCCACGATCAGCGGCCGTCAGGGCGCGGCAGACATCCGCCACATGAACATGTACGGCGACACGCCGACCGTCATCTTCGGACCGGGCAGCACCGAGCAGATGCACGCCAACAACGAATGGGTCCGCGTGCAGGACTATCTCGACTCCATCCGCATTCTCGCCGGCACCATCCTCGACTGGTGCGGCGTCGCAGAATAAGCGTTTCTCCCATCAAAAAAGCCGCCCCGGCCGGGAGCGGCTTTTTGATGAAAATCTACACTTGACTTTTCCCGCATTCTGTGCATTATTTTGTAGAGAGAAGATAAAAAGGAGGACGCTCATGAAACGTTCAGAGATCAACAAAGCACTCAGGGAGCTTGAGGCCATGTGCCGGCAGGAGCATTGCTATCTGCCGCCGTTCTGCAATTTTACGCCCGAGGAGTGGCAGACCAAGGGTCACGAATACGACGAGGTGCGCGACTGCATGCTCGGCTGGGACATCACGGACTACGGTCTCGGTGATTTCGACAAGGTTGGCTTCTCGCTCATCACCATCCGCAACGGCAATCGCGCCATGCAGGACAAGTATCCGAAGGTCTATGCGGAAAAGCTGCTCTACATGAAGGAAGGCCAGTATTCCCCAAACCATTTCCACTGGTACAAGACCGAGGACATCATCAACCGCGGCGGCGGCAACGTGCTCATCCGCGTCTACAACAGCCTGCCCGACGAGTCCATCGACAAAGTCTCCGACGTGACTGTCCACTGCGACGGCAAGGCCTATACCGTCCCGGCCGGCACGCAGATCCGTCTGACCCCGGGCGAGAGCATTCACATCCCGCAGTACCTGTACCACGACTTCAACGTCGAGCCCGGCTCCGGCCCCGTCCTGCTCGGCGAAGTCAGCCAGTGCAACGACGACAACACCGACAACCGCTTCAACCCGCCGGTCGGCCGTTTCCCGAAGATCGAGGAGGACGAGCCGCCCTACCGACTTCTCTGCAACGAATACCCGGCAGCAAAAGACTGATCATCACACGGCGGCCCCATAAAATAAAACCGGCGATGTTCAACGAACACCGCCGGTTTTCATCGTCAACCGGAAAACAGCGTCATTTTCACAGACTTTGAACGGACAGCAGGTATCTGCATCTCAAAACACGAAGTGTACTTCGTGGAAGTACACTTCGTTTCGACATAAAATCTCCATAGAATTTATAACCTATGGAGGTCCTCAGAATGAAACCATACCCGGCGCTGCTCGCGGAGCTTCTTTCCCGGGAGCTTTCTTCTCTGCGGCGACAGAAGGCGCTGACGCAGGAAGCTATGGCAGAGCAGCTTCGCATTTCCAGCCGTGCATACAGCGATCTGGAACGCGGAAAATACACCGCTTCTGCCCCGACCCTGATGTTTCTCTTTTCCATGCTGGATGCGGAAGCGCAGGGCGATCTGGTCCGGCAGTTTATGAAACGTGTTCAGGCGCTGGAGGGGACGGATGCAGCATGAATGCCGTAACGGACATCGTCGAAGTCTATGATCTGTTATACCGCCTCGGTTTCTCCGCGACCAACACCGCTTTCTTCCATCTCTCCTACGCGGTCTATCTTGCCGCGCTCAACCCGCACTGGCTGGTGAAGCCATCGCAGCGGCTTTATCCGGAAGTGGCAGACCAGTACAACGCAAACCCGCTCCAGGTCGTCCGAAGCATCGATGGCTTCGCCTGCGCTTCCTGGCATAAAAACGCCGTCCTCCTGCGCAGCCTTACTTCCCGCCCGCTGACCGCCGCCCCCACGTCCACCCAATTCCTGCGGATCCTCGCGCACTACATCCGGAAAAGAGCGTGAACAGCACCTGACAGAGAAGATCCCGGGGTGTAACGGAGGGTGTTACCCAACGCTTTTCTCAAAGCCTGGCGTTTTTCCGTTTTGAGCAATCAAAACCACCGGCCTTGCCGGTGGTTTTCTTTATACAAAAAGAAGACTTGAAATCACATGATTTCAAGTCTTCTGAGTTGTGTGATCGCTACACTATAGATGAACAAGTATCACGACGTGATGGCAGTTCATGTCGGAGTAATTCGAGTTCGGTTCGACTATTAGCCGCGACAAATGCGCTGTTGAATTCCAATTCGCTGCAAAGTGCCCAAATATTCATTTTCTCAATCACATTTGGATTTGAAACGACGGCGGTCATCCCGGCGCACGCCATTTCCCGTGGCATCAATAGAATGGCGCCTTTCGGACAAACCGGCGCAACTATATGTGGAACATCTTGCGATGTTACAAGATAAAAGCAGTTCCGTGGAACAACGAGCATTCTTTCTGTCTTATTTATCAAAACCGATACATCCATCTTTTCCAGATTACTTTCAATCGGCCCATATGAGCGCGACCCAAAACACGCCAGCATATCATGATTACTTTGCTCCGTGCAGATACTCGCAGTAACAGAGTGCTTGTTCATTTCATCCTCCGCCATTTTGCTTCGGATAAACGCAGCCTTGATATAACGCTTGCATGCATCTGCGTCATCAGCAGAAATCTGCAAGCACGGTATTTCGCCTGTACAGTATTTTTGAATTCTATGGGTTATGATCGATAATGGGTTTTCAATGTTCTCCGCCCAAAACCTTTCGCCTGTTTCAGAATAGTATCCCTTGCAAGTTCCGAGCTTTTTGGAGGACTTGCGCAGAATATCGCCTGTCTGCACATCCAAATACCAGACTTTCTTCTCCGGATCTGTTTCATCCCGAAAATTCCGTAAAACGCAGTTGGGAAGCTGTACATGTGAATTGATATTCATTTCAAGCCCTCACATGCAGTCAAAAGTGCTTGTAAAACACATTTGGATTTTCGATACATAGTATTTCTCTTATTCACACGCTAAAGCGTCCTTTAGGGAACCGATTCTCTCACTACATATTTCTCTGAACAGCAGCCCACAGGTCAGCGCGTCGCTTTCTGCGTTATGCAGTGCTGGCGTAAATTTGAAGGTGTACCGGCATACATTTTCGAGTGAGTAGCTTTCCAACTGCCAGATTCGTTTGGACAGTTCCAGCGTGTCATAAAGCGGGCGCTTCTTTATAATATTTTCGCTTCCATTGGCAGCCAAGAACTTATACTCGAACTGGAGATTATGCGCAACGATCGGCGCTCTCTCGCCGATGAAGGTATCCACGGATTGCATGATCTGCTCGATATAGGGCGCGTCTGCAACCATATCCTCTGTGATGTGGTTGATCGCCGCTGCTTCCGGTTTCAGCCCTTTTCGTGGTTTCACATAGCTGGCCAGGATTTCGACCGGCCAGAAATGATGGAACCTGATAATGGCAATTTGGATGATTTCGTTCCGCGTTGCACTCAAGCCGGTCGTTTCCAAATCAATCGCATAGAAGTCGTTGAATTTTGCAAGCGGTGTTCTGCTCGTGATATTATTTGTATTCGGATATTCATAATCCAACTTTTTTGACAACGGCTCCGCATCTGGATTGACAGTCAATTCACAGGTTTGAAGAGATGGTATTAATTCTTCAAACCATTTCTGCGCTTCCCAAAACTCTTGCAGCATTTTCTGCTTTCCTTGAATCCGCCCCACGAGCGCCTTGGTCAGCCCATCTGGAATACTGCCATCGCTGCTTTCTGCCTGAATCGTCCTCCATACTCCAAACAGCGGCAGACGAAAGCCCTTTAAATATTCGTCGTACTCTGCTTTGTTTCGAAGCAGCGGTACAAAGTCCTTATTACAGAGCGCTTCCATCCATTGTTCAAGGAAGCGTTTGCAGCAACCCATTTTTTCCTCAATCTGTGACAGTGTCCCGAAACAACCATTGTTTACGATTTGGGTGTATTGATCTGCAAGCTGCTGATAAAGCTGCTGCGCTTCCAACGAAAATGAGACGCTCTGCGCATTGGCTTGCTGTGTTTTTGTCGTTGGCTGAATTTCACTGGTTTTGAAGGACACAGCACTTGTCTCAGAAGTGTTCCGCTTGAGCTTACTCGCAGCATAAAGAATCATCACGACGATCCCAGCCACGCCTGCAAATATGGAAAGCAGTAAGCTGTGCTCAGAAAGCCCGATGCCAAGGAGCAGCAATAAGAAACCAATGACGAGATTTTTCTTCGACCGCATCGTACAACCCCTCTTTTTCTTTTCGCCACGCAACGCAGTGGTGACTCGAATTGTGCTTGATCGGCGCCGTCCTCGCTTGTGTTTGTAATATTATAGCATATTTCGTTAGGCTCGTCGATAGGCTTTTCCGCAAATGCGTCGTTCAAAATGATCTCCAAAAGTTTCTTTTTCGATAGTCTTTCAGCTGCAGCCCTTTGCAGACAGGATATCCGCTGTACGCTTGTCAGTTCCGCTTCCATGATCACCACATTCAGCGTCCAGCCGATTTTCATTGCCAGCCGGAGAAGCGTTTGGTCATTTTCATAAGTCCGATAAAAATCGCGCATCCGGCGCACATTACGTGGGGAAAAGCCTGTGCGGTCAGGGAAATTCGCCTGCAAGAACTCTGCGGCTGCAACCGCAGCGCCTTTCTCCGGGCGCTGGCTGACAGCCTTACCGATAGCATAGATTTCATCCGTCTGCGGAAGATTCTGCGCGAGAATTGCAGTCAACTCCCGGTACATCGTGCTGTAATCCACTGGTTTCCTGACGTTCATGGCTTCCCCTTTCCGCGCTGGTGCGCATCATTTATTGTTGTTTCGTTGATGCATCGCTTCGACATTGCGAAGGGCGCGTCTCTCCAGTTTCCAAAACCAAAACCCGCCTTTCGATAAACGACATTCGAAAGGCGGGTTTTATTTAAGCTCTTATTGTAATGGTTTTATTTCTGGACGGATTTGATCCATTTGGGATTCAAAACCGAACTGGGATATTGGAGTGTTTGATAAAATTCGAAAAATCAGGTACGTTATATTTGCAATACTGCAAAAAATCCCAAATACTTGATTCAACCAAATCACTTTGCACCGTAGGCGAGATCGTAATGCTCTTTACCGCATTTTCTGAAAATTTCAACTCTATGTAGGGTATCAGAATACCGCTGCCGGCTCTGAATTTATAAACACCCATTTCTGTAAACTTGTCGAGAAGCCCATCCGGTACTGAGATCACAATACGAAACTCACTCTCCTGACGGAAACAGTCTCTTTTTATGAAAAACAGGTAATCGCTGAATTCTGCTTTTTCAAAGCTGCATTGTTCGCCATGATAGATGTACACAGGAAGATTGTCCGGCTTTTGCGCTTTTTCAGAATCGCTCACTTTTTTCTCCAGCTCACGCAGCGCTGATTGGTCGATGCCTGAAGTTTGCTTTTTCGACATACCGGTAGCTACAATCAGGAATATTTTTGAAATAACCATATCCATAAAGGACATCAGTCTGCTTGTAAGTATATGACTGTATTTTGAATTGTTGTCCTTGCTATAGTCAACATTGCCAAACGAAACGTAACAGCCGTCCAGAACCGGATTGCTTTGCAAGATACTTTCTACAAGCTTTTTATCATCAAATTCGATGTTATACCCTTGGCTGTTAACTTCTTTCGTGTAGTAATTCCACATAGGAAAAGAATCTTCCTTAAGTGAAAAACAGCATACAAATATCTGCATTCCAAGATTTGTAATCGCCGAACGCAATTGTTTGCGCGTTTTCTCTGATGCGCGGCAATCTTTTGCGATACTGTCCAGCCCCGCAATGATCTCATCCTTATCGTTCATATATTTCATGTTTGTAAAACGAAGCGTTTTATTGCGCAATATGCTTTCCAGCCCGCCGATGGAAGTATAGTGATAAATTGGCTTTGCCCGATGCCCCTTTTGAAATTTTAATTTGGAATTCTGCAAATGTGAATGATCAAATTGTGCCTGACCCCTGTGATCTATGTACTCCATTGTTAGCCGCACTCCACTTCATTCGAACATTTTTTGTCTGTATTATTTCAAAAATTTAGAAATCAATGTGGTCAATGCAGTTCTCTATACTCTCTTTAATACCTTTGCTAATTGCGACATCGCAAATAATACCATAGTAATCCTGCCATAGAGCATCCTTCCCGGAAAGGGCATCTTGAACTGGCGTAAAATACGAAGATGTCGACGGTTTTAAAGCATCTGCTGCTTGCAGCATTATATCGATAGCAGGATATTTTTTCCGCAATTCATAGTCAAGGTTCCATGCGGTCTGCTCTGACCCGTGCGTAATTGTGTAATGAATTCTGTCCAGGTCATTTTTGATATCTGCACAATCCTTTGCGTCTTTCAGTGCTTTCAGTACCGAAGATTCTAAGTCCGAAACGAAACGAATTTTACCCATTGCGCAATGCTCCTTTCATCAAATGCACTTGTGTTGGTGTTGCTCTTGCTTGCGTTATTTTACGCAGTGATAAAAGGCTGCCCCTTTTTGTCAAGAATAGAGAAATTCTGTAAATTTTATACGTGTATTATAACATATTCTGCAGAAAACGGCTGCCTGTTTAAAGAACTTTTACGAAAACATAACAGCAAAGCCAGCGCTGAAGTGCGTCGCTGCTGTGATTTTCTCAATATAATGGTCTCAATATTTTTAAGGAGAAAAACATGCCCAAAGAATACTCAACCAAATTCAAAGCCGAAGTTATCAAGCGTTACCAGAACGGTGAATCCATCCTGGCGCTCAGCCAGGAACTGCGTATTGCCCAAAGTACGATCTACCATTGGAAAAAAGAATATTGCTCCATTAAAACTGCAAATCGCACCTACACGCCGAAAGAGTTTGATGCGCTTTCACGACGGCTGGAAAAATTGGAGCATGAAATGGAGATCATCAAGCGTTCCGGTTACATTGCAGATGTGCCACTGCAGAAAAAGCTGTCCGTTTTAGAAAACATTTACCGTCAATCGGATAACACCTACAGCGTTTATGAGCTATGTGAAGCATTGGATGTTGCCCGCGGAACCTTTTACAACTATATTTTCTGTCGGGCTGACCACAGCAAGCGGGAGGAAGCGCAGGTTGAGCTTATGCGCTTGGTGTAGCAGGTCTTTGACGATAGTTCGCAACGATTTGGCGCTGAGAAGATTCGTGCCACTCTGGCCGAGAGCGGCGTTCGGGTCGGCACCAAACGCATTGCGGCGATCATGCAGGAGCTGGGGCTGCAAAGCATCCGCTCCGACGCGAAAAAGCAATATAAGAAACATCAGCAGTATAAAAAACAAAACCTGCTTGAACGCCAGTTCACTGCCGACCATCCGAACCAGATTTGGGTCAGCGATATTACATACTTCAAAGTCAACGATTACTGGGTATATCTTTGCATCATTCTCGACCTCTTCTCCCGCAAAATCGTCGGCCATCGGGTGTCACGCAACGCAAGCACGAATCTGGTCACCAGCACCTTCCGGGCCGCTTTTCGGGAACGCGGCAATCCCAGTAGTCTAACTTTTCACAGCGACCGCGGCAAGCAGTACACATCGGCCACGTTTACAGCGTTACTGCAAAAATGCGGTGTGAAACAGTCCTTTTCCACCACCGCACGACCGCATGACAATGTCGTTGCCGAAACATTCTTCGCTTCCTTCAAAAAAGAAGAGGCGTACCGTAGAGAGTACACCTCAGAACAGAGCTACCGCAAAAGTGTGGAGCAATATATTCGGTTTTACAATGAACTCCGTCCGCATCGAACCTTGAAATACAAGACCCCACAGGCGTTTGAGGAAGCCTACAGGGAACGTTTATAAAAAGGTCGTGTTCAAATAGCGACATTGCATAAAAGTTTTAATTTCGTTATGAAAGTATCGGCGCGCATAAGCCCAGAGGGCAAAAAGGAAAAGCCTTGATTTCTCAAGGCGTTGAAGGCAGAAAGAAACCCGTTTTTCGATAAAATTGTTCGAAAAACGGGTTTCATTCAATTTTATGTCTCGGCACGGAAAGTCAACTCTTTATATTTATCGGATCGCAGTGGTGTTTTCACTTATGAAAGCTCAGCACGACAATTCAAGTTGCTGCATCTGAGAAAGTATGCGCAGTTCTTCCGAGATATCGCCATACGCGACAACAAAATGTGGTTCCCAGCCTGCATAAATACTTTGTTCCAGTATGTCCCGGACACTTTGTTCCAGCTTTACGACAATGCTGGTCCCCACAAACTGTTTGGGTGCATCGAGAATTTCACCTTTTTGAACATACATCCGAAAATGCCCATCCGCTTTTCTTCCGATCCGAAAGACGGTCGCGTTCGGCGCTGGCTTACAGCCAAAGTCCAATGTCGGGCCGATGCCTCTGTTGCAATGTAGCCCAGCACAGGCGCCGGTATCTTCTCGCGAAAGGGAGCACGCTGCAGTACCGCAGTGCCAGAAGGTCATCGTGTTCTGAACCTCATCAACGGAAACCGGATCTCCAAAAAAGACCGGCATTTCGCTCAACTGCATGCCGACGTACATGCTCAGTGCACCATATGCATCTGCCTCGCAGCTTGCCGCGATTCCGTCGTCATTCAGCATGCCCAGCACTGCGCAGACCGGTGTTCCGTAATCCGTGAAATAATCTGGCCAGCAGCGAGATGCCAGCGCCCCGATATTCTCTGCATGAACATAGTCGGTATATGCCTTCAGCAAACGCAAAAAGCCATCCATGTTCTCTTTCGGGATCCGCTCCAGGCCGCAAATAGCTTTGTGTACACGGACTCGTTCCTCCTCCAATTCTGCGGGAGAATACGCATTTGCATGTGCGATCAGCTGCCGGATCTCAATGGATTCAAGATGTACGCCAAAGTGCTGCAGCATATCTTCATCACTCGCTCGCCCAAAGCCGAAACCAGCCGGCGTATATCCGATCTGCGCCAAGCGGAGATGCTTGAGCTGATAGCAGAGCTTTGATACTCGCAGCAGCGTTTTCAATTGTGCTCTAACTTCTTTCGGATTTCCGTAGACATATTCAAAGCGTCCGAACCACCCAATGTAAAGTCTGTTTGCCGCGCTGAACGCGCCAGTCAACGAATTCAGGCGCAGCCGTCCGCCGCCGGATATCGGTTCGCGAAGCGTCCACAGAACCAACGGCACATCCTTATGGCCGATAACCTCCGCAGCATATGCGGCATTTGCAAAGGTAACATTTTGCAAAATGATCAGATTCGGGCGCTTGTCCTGAAGAAAGACTGAGAGCGCCTTCGGACTCAGAAGAATTTCCGGCGGGCAGATCACATCCTTGTAGAGTTCCAGCAGCATGGTTCTGGATTCTTCAAATAACTGCTGCGCATACTGCATGTCAAAGGTCGCCACGCCGACAGGTAAATATAAGACGGAATAATGCTCCATAGGTCCCTCCTATCTACTGCAAACGCAGAAACATGTCCATCAGTCGTTCGTGCGTCATTTCCACTGGATTGTTCAACAGATTCGGGTGTTGGCACTTTTCAACCAAATCAGGAAGATCATCGACCGAGATCCCGGCTTCCGCAAGTGTGCACCGCATTCCGCACGTTCTTTTCAAACGCAGAATCTCATCTGCCATAGCATCTGTCGATGCAAATCCAACCACTCTGGCAAACTGCTGCATTCTTTCGGATTCGGCTTCGCTGTTGATCCTGACGAGTGCGTCCAATGTAAATGCGCAGGCTTCTCCATGCGGAATATGATAAATGTTGGTAAGCGGGAACGAACAGGCATGTGAGGCAGCCGTCTTTGGTGGTCCAAATGCCAGTCCGGCAATTAGCGAGGCGAGCGCCATATTTTCCTTTGCCTGAATATCGTTTCCACAGAAAAAGGCTCTTTCCAAATTATCAAAAGCTAGCCGCGCGGCGTACATGGCAAAGGCATCGCAAAGAGGCTGGTGTCCCTTGCTCCAGAACCCCTCCAGTGCATGTGACAGCACATCCAGTCCGGTAGAAGCAACGACCCTCGTCGGAACGGAGAGCGTCAGATTTGGGTCTACGATCGCGAGCGAAGCAAACATCTTTTCAGATGCCATTGGGCCCTTGATCCCTTTTTCCGAATCGCTCAAAACCGCAACATTTGTGACCTCGCTTCCGGTTCCTGCCGTGGTGGGGATCGCTAGGATCGGCAGGCCTGCCGTGCAAATCGGCTCATTCTCGCTATGAAAGGCACGAACGCTTTTGCCGGTGTATGCCGTAACAGAAGCGGCCTTTGCGCAATCCATGGAGCTGCCGCCGCCGAGTGCTACAACAAAGGAGGCATTCAGACACTCGATCTGCTTTACACAGGCATCAACATTTTCAATGCTCGGATTCGGCTGGATATCGCTGAAGACCGCGCTGATCGCGCCATCCGAATATCTGACGATAGCATCTGCCAAGCCGTTTGTGCGAAAAAACGGATCTGCCACAAGGACTCCATTTTTCCATCCGCGCTCTGCACAATACCTACCCAGCTTTTCTACGCTGCCACAGCCAAAGACAATGCTCGTTTTCAGCGAATATTGAAATTCCAAAGCCATATCCATCCCCCTTTTCTACCACCATTTAATCTGTTTCGTTATGTACTCGCGCAAAGCAACGAACTTCTCTGATGCGATATCTCTTGGATGCGGAAGATCGATTTGGACGGTTTCTTTCACCTTTGCCGGCTTATTGGTCAGAATCATACACTTTTGCGAAAGATAGACTGCCTCTTCAATATTATGGGTAATAAACAGGACGGTCGATCCGGTTGCCTGCCAAAGCTTGATCACCTGATCTTCCAGATAATAGCGCACCTTAATATCCATTGGCGCATATGGTTCGTCCATCAGAAGCAGATCCGGGTGCAGCGCAAAACTGCGGCCGATCACAATGCGCTGCTCCGTAGATGCCGAAAACTCTCCGGGATATTTACTCCGATCCTTTTCCAGTCCGAGAATGTCAAGCACCTCGTTGGTCCTTTGTCGGATCACATCCTCCGGCAGCTTTTTGATTTCCAGCCCGAAACGAATGTTCTGCTCCACAGTCAGCCATGGATATGCAGATGGCTCCTGAAACACAAACGAAATATTGTGCTTTCGTGGGTCCGCCGGTTCGTTGTCGATTAGAATCCTGCCAGAGGTTGGCTCCAGAAGTTTGACAAGCAGATTGAGAAATGTCGTTTTTCCGCAGCCTGTTGGTCCGACAATGCAGACAAAATCCCCACGCTCAATTTCAAACGATACGTCGTCAAGAACCAGCAAATCCCCAAATTTCTTTGTTAAGTTTTCAACTTTTACCTTGATATCCTGCATACCTGCTGCTCCCTATAAAACCAGATCTGTATGATCTGCGATCTCGTTTCTCAGCGCCAAAAATCTTTTATCGGTATAGTTTCTGGGGCGCGGAAAATCGGGTATGTACTCTTTTCTAACGACTGTTGGGCTATCACCCAGCAAAACAATACGATCTCCCAGATAAATTGCCTCTTCCAGATTATTTGTTACAAAAATGACTGTGCATTTTTTCCTCTCCCAGATTTTCAGGATCTCCTCTTCCATCGAATAGCGTGTCTGCGCATCCAGCGCGCCAAACGGTTCGTCCATCAGCATGATATCGGATTCACTCGCATATGCCCGCGCGATGCCGACGCGCTGCTTCATACCGCCGGATAGCTGCTTTGGCAGCGCTTTTTCGAATCCCGTTAATCCGACAAGATCAATATATTTCTGCGCTTTTTCTCTTCGGACGCTTTTTTTCACATGCTTCAGCTGAGGGCCCATCTCGACGTTTCCCATGACTGTTTTCCAAGGAAACAGTGCATATTTTTGAAATACGACACCCAAATCGCCCATTGGCGGCCGCCCTCCGGCAAATTTTACTTCACCCGCAGATTGTTCCTCCAGACCAGCTATGATATTCAGAAGCACACTCTTTCCGCACTGACCGGCTCCAAGGATAACAAGAAATTCGTTTTCATAAACATCAAGTGTAATATCTCCTAATACAGGGGTGTCCTTGCCTTTGGCGTAAAAGGACTTGCTGACATTTTGAAGATGAATTCTTACTTTTTGAATTGCCAAGGGCACAACACTCCTTCCAGTTTTGTCAGAGACACAGATATCATCATACTTACAATACCAATTGCGAACATACAGACCACAATGAGCGCCATATCGCCGATCTCCTGTCCCTTGATGATCAAAAAACCGACCCCCTGCTTTGCGGCGATCATCTCGGCAGCAAGAACGCACATCCAGCCCGCAGAAAGAGACGTTTTAATACCCGCAAGAATTGCCGGGAACGCTGCCGGCATCGCTACATGCACCAGAAGCTGTGATTTTGATGCGCCAAGAGACCGTCCTGCGCGAATCAGCTCATGATCAATGCTCTTCATGCCCGCATGGGTATTGATCACGATTCCTGTAAAGGCGCCGATAAACACGATCACAATTTTTGCAAGCTCGCCAATTCCGCACCAGATAATAATCAGTGGCAGCCACGCAATCGGCGGAATCGGTCGAATCAACTCGAATGCTGGCATAACAAGTCCACGGAACACCGGACTCCATCCGAATAGGACGCCGAGCGTGATACCGATCACAATTGCCAGCGCCATTGCAATCAGCACCCGGCGCAGCGAAACCAAAATATGGATCGGAAGCGTTGCGTTTGCGATCGGATTTGTCAGGATATAAAGGAATCTGTGCCATGTTTCCACAGGCGACGGAACGAGAGAGCCGTCTTTTTCGGAAAGCAGTATCCAGCCAAGCAAAATCGCTCCAATGGAAAACAGCGGCAAAACAGCGTATATGCTTTTTTTCATTACCTTGCGCATTATCGATTCCTCCATGGCGCAATTTTCTTTTCGATTCCCCCAAGAATGAGTCCCATCAGCGCACCGATGCTTCCAATCGTGAACATACCAAGAACAATGATGTCTGGTCGGATCAGGCGGCGGCCCATCTGAATCATATAGCCCAAGCCGCTCGTTGCCGCAAGCATTTCCGCCGCAACAAGCGTTCCCCATGACGAGTTCAGCGCTGTGCGAACGCCTGCAAAAATCATGTTTACAGCAGACGGCAGACATACCTTCGTAAATATCTGCCAATCGGAGGCGCCAAAGGTCCTTGCAACATTGATATATGTTTTATTTGTCAGCTTGATCCCGAGATACGAATTGATCACACAGCCGCAAAATGCGGAAATAAATATAATAAAAATCTTTGCGCTCAGACCAATACCCAACGTGAGAATAACAATGGGAATCCACGCGATCGGCGGGATCGGCCGCAGTATTTCAAAAATTGGCGTCATGAACTTGTCAAACGCCTTAAAATACCCCATAAACAGTCCAAGCGGAATACCCACTGCAACAGCAATCAGGAAGCCCAGAACTGCCAGTTTCAAACTCGCCAGAGTATTGACAATCAATGTTGCCCCATCCGGGTTCTTCGACGTGAGTTTGACGATGAAGGTGGAAACAAGTTTGCTGGGGCTGCACAGCGCTCTCTCAGAGATAATCCCGACATCGACGAACAGCTCCCACAACGCAAAGAAAAGAATCAGTCCCGTCATAGACAGCAGTACATTTTTTCTTTGTTCTCGCTCGTATTTCTGCTGTTCCGGACTTTTTATCTGGGCATTCGACCGCTTCAATGACATTCACTCCATTCCTATGGCATATTAAAAAACCAGATACCCGGACCAGTTGCCCGGGTATCTGGCAACCCGCATTATTTCAGACCTGCTTCTGCGGCAAGCGCCTCCATAAACTGTCCGTCAACAAAGCCGTTTTTGATGAGCGTATCCTTATCGCCCGACTCATAACGCCCCTGCGCGATATAGAAATCAACAATGTTATAGATCACATGGTCAATTTCCCGTTCGCCGGGTGTACCTTTGAACAGCGACCATGCGTATTCCAGCGTAGGCAGCGTGTGTTTTCCAACCTGAATTGCTGCCTGAGATGCGTCGACATCCGAACCTTGATCCAGCTGCATCTCCAAGAAGTATTCCGTCAATTTGTCATTGTCATCAACGTATTTATCACAGATTTCATAGTAGGAGTGAAGCCACGCAAGAATTGCCTCCGGCTTTTCTGCGATCGCTTTTTCGGATGCAACAAGAACAGTAGGCATGGACTCACCGCCGGATGCGCCGGTAGCGCAGCAGGTCCAATCCTCATTTTCTGCCAGAATATAGTTTGGGAAGCCCAATGCGCAGATATCGCCTTGCCCCGCCTGCATTGCTGTATACGCCTGCGAAGCATCCATGTCAATGATGTTCACATCGTCTTCGGTAAGGCCCAGTTTATTCAGTGTTGCAATCAACACAAAGTGCCAAGAAGTTACCAGCGGGCACAGGATCGTCTTGCCGCGCCAGGTATCTGCATTGCCGACAATGCCGTCGCCGTCAGGATCTCCGTATTGGGCAATGTCGCTGTTATTTCGGCACCAGAAGGAAAGCGCGACCGTGTCTTCCACCGAAACGCCAATGATCTTCATGTTGTACGCGAGGTTTGCCGCAATGGTAGGGGGAGAGCCGATGCAGCCGACATCCCACTCATCGGCGCCAAGTGCTTCTGTTTGAGGGGGGCCGGACGTAAAATACAGAATGTTGACATCCAGGCCATTCTTTTCAAATACGCCCTCTTTGTCTGCAATATAGCTGGGCAGCGAATGGATGGACGCCTGATGGCTGATCGTCAGCGGCATCAACGCGTCAGTCGGCGCCTCGGTCTCTGACGGCGTGCCGTTTTGTCCGTTATTTGCTGCGTCAGCTGTAGATTCGCCCGTCGGCTGCGTGTGAGTGCTCTGCTTGGAGCATGCGGTCACTGCAAAAATCAGGGTCAGTGCAAGCAGCAGCGCCAATGCCCGTTTTAGGTTGTGTTTCATTTTTTCTCTCCTATTGCAATAAATTTGGACAGGAAAGTCGGACAGCCAGTCCAGCTTTCTTTCCATCTCGTGCCTGAGCTACAATAAGGGGGGCAACTAGCCGACCAATTTCTTCTTGGGCTTTCATGTCCGTTCGGAAGACTGTCCGTCATCCCCTTATTGCAGCGTTCGATTTGAGCAGGTTGAGTCTTGGAGTTCGTGTCACCCAATAGATTGAATCGGCAATGGGAAAAAGCGGATTCCGATTGCGATTCACAGATCAGAGGAATGCACATGAACTCTATTGGCATTGACATTTCCAAAGGCAGGAGCACAGTTGCCGTCATACGCTCCTTTGGAGAGGTCGTCATCTCACCCTTTGAAGTCCGTCACACCGACAGTGAACTGAGCAAGCTGGCAAGACAGCTCAAAAGCCTGAACGGTGAGACTCGCGTGGTCATGGAGGCCACAGGAAATTACCATGCACCAGTGGCAAAGCTGCTCCACGACGCGGGGCCATATGTTTCCGTCGTCAATGCAAAGCTGGTGCATAGCTACGGGAACAACGATTTGAGGCGGATCAAGACCGGCAAGAAGGATGCTGTCAAACCGGCAAACTACGGCCTTGACCGCTGGCTTGCTTTGCCGAGATACGTTCCAGAGGAAGATACCCGGCTGCTGAAAAACTGCTGCCGTCAGTGCCGGCAGTATTCCAAGGTACAGACGGTAATGTATCAGCTCTGGCTGGACTTCACTTCTTTTCCGCTTCCATGAAGCTGGACATCAATGGTTTGTACCTGTGCGAATGCGTCCTTCAAAAATTCCGCGCGCCAGCTTTCCAGCCCTTCTGTATGCGCAGTGGCAAGAAATGTATCGACCATTTTGATTCCGAGTTCCGGCGCAATCATCCAACCTCCCATACATAGAATGTTGGAATTATTGATAGCGCGGCACATCTTGGCGCTATAGTCGTTTTCGCAGCATGCTGCCAGAACGCCCTCATATTTGTTTGCGACCTGGCTCATGCCCATACCTGTTCCGCAAACCAATACACCGTATTCTGCCTTTTTCTGCTGCACCATTTCCGCTGCAATTGGAGCGACCTCATAAAACGGCATGGCGTGCTCGACCGTGCGTGTTCCTATGTCCGTAACCTCATATCCGTGGTCCAACAGATGCTGCTTCACGGACTCTTTCAAAGAAAAGCCGGATTTATCCGATCCAATTACCAATTTCAATGCGTATCCCTCCTTTCCATGGCTTTCTTTGCTGCGTGCACAATATCCTGCGCCGTCATGTGGTATTTTCTTTTCAGATAATCTGCCTTTGCGACCTCGCCAAAGTGGTCTTGAATCCCGATACACTCTAATGGCATAGGAGCCATCTGGCTGAGTAGCTCTGCTACGGAAGAGGCAAGTCCGCCCACAACATTATGGTTTTCACATGTTACAACGGCACCAGTCTTTTTCGCCGAACGAAGAATGGTTTCTGCATCCAGCGGCTTAATCGTATGGACATTTACTACTTCCGCGTGGAGCTCCTCTTCTGCCAGCAACTCCGCCGCCTTCAGCGATTCTTCAACCATAATGCCGGAAGCCAAAAGCGTTACGTCCTCTCCCTCAGACAGTACATCAGCAGATGTCAGTTGAAAACGGTAGGTTTCAGGATCAAAAATCTGTGGCGTTTCTTTTCGAAAGAGTCTGATGTAGACCGGTCCCGGATACTCCACGATCTGCGGCAATGCCTGTGCCAACTGTACTGCGTCAACCGGCTCAAAAATCAGGATCCCAGGAATACTGCGCAGGACACCGATGTCCTCCACGCTCATGTGCGTTCCGCCGTTCAACTCGGCGGTAATGCCCGGGTCTGAACCGATTATTTTTACGTTCTGCTTTGCATAACAGATCGAAATGGCAATCTGATCACAAATTCGCCGCGTTGCGAATGGTGTAAATGAGCCAATAAACGGGACAAATCCATAAGAAGCAAGTCCGGCAGCGATCGACGCCATATTCTGTTCGGCAATTCCTACGTCAAATGCACGCTCGGGATATGTATCGCGCAGCTTTAGAGTACCATTCGCTTTTGCGAGATCCGCGTCCAATACAACGATGTCTGGATTATGATGCATCATCTCTAACAGCTGATCTGCCAGAACGGCCCGCATTTCTTTTCCCATACGATTACCTCCTCGAAAGTTCATCGAGCGCCAGCTTTGTCTGTTCCGGTGTCAACGGCATATTATGATTACCGCATCCAGCAGCTTCAATGAACGAAACACCCTTTCCCTTAATTGTTTTTAAAACGATCATCGCGGGAACCGTGGACGGCTCCATTGCTTCTTTTGTCGCCTGTAGGATCGCCTGTACATCATGCCCATCCACCGTCCAGACGCGATATCCGAATGCGCGCCACTTTTCTGCCGGATCTCCGAGACTCATTACTTCGTCAACTGTACCGTCGATCTGTTTACCGTTATAATCGAGATAGGTGATCAAATTGTTGAGTTTGAATTGCGCCGCAGCCATGGATGCTTCCCAGATTTGCCCTTCCTGTGCTTCACCGTCGCCGATTACCGCAAAAACTCTGGCGTCATATTGCCTGATTTTCGCAGCCTTTGCCATGCCAACTGCGCAGGAGTACCCCTGGCCGAGAGAGCCGGCGGTCATATCCACGCCAGCTGTTCGGTTCATATCGCAGTGACTGGGAAGACTGGTTTCCGGTTTGTTCAGCGTGTGCAGCTGTTCCATCGGGAAATAACCCTTTAGGGCCAGCGTTGCATATAGCGCAGGTCCGGCGTGACCCTTCGACAATACAAAGCGGTCTCTCTGCGGCCATTGCGGCTGCTCAGGGCGGACGCGCATCACATCTCCAAAATATAATACAGCGAGCAGTTCCGCCAAAGAAAGGCAGCCGCCAACATGTCCCACACCAAGATGACCGATCTCATCCATGGTGTAATAGCGAATTTTTCTGGCCATTTCATTCAGGTATTCTTTCCTGTCCATTTGACGATCCCCCAATCAATTGTGCTGCTCTGCGTGTATGCAGACCACACATTTTGTTACCTCATTTTTGTGATTCATTGCGCGCTGCATTGCTAGCTCCAAATCCTCAAACCGATAAATATCCGAGGCGATTTTCTTTAGCGGCAGTCCCGCCTCCAGCAGCTCGATCGCCTGCGGATATGTATTACAATATCGGAAGGCGGTCTTTACGGTTATCTGATTATTGATCAGATGGTTGACAAAAAACGTTGCCTGTCGCTCTATCGGATAGCCGATCAGTGTGATAACACCGCCGCGCTTTACCATCAAACCAGCCTGCTGGATCGTCTGAGGTCTGCCTGCGGCCTCGAAAACAACATCGACTCCACCGACTGTCTGATTCAAATACGAAACAACATCTGTTTCTGCAGAATTGATACATGCATAGCAGCCAAGCTCACGTGCCAGATCGAGCCTGTTCTGCATGACGTCGATCACATAGATTTTTTTCACACCACGCGCCAGTAAAGCCAGCAGAACCATCAGTCCGATACACCCCGCGCCGATGATCGCAGCGCTTTGCCCAACCTGAATGCCGGATTGGCTAACAGCATGAAGTCCGACCGAAAGCGGCTCGATCAATGCGCCCTCCAATGTAGACACAGATGCAGGAAGCTTGTAGCAGAACTCCGCCGGATGCGTAATATACTCCGCGAAGCAGCCTTCCATGGTGGGAGGAGATGCATAAAAACTGACGTCGGGACAAAGATTGTATCTTCCAGACTTACAATACGCACATTTCATACACGGTTTCTGCGGCTCAACAGCAACACGGTCACCGATTTTGAAATATTGCACTGCGCTTCCCATTCCCACAACAACGCCCGCTGCCTCATGCCCCAAAACACACGGCTCGGTTACATCTTTCCCGCAGCAGGTCGCCGTTTGATATAAATGAACATCCGAACCGCAAATTCCAACGTATTCGACCTGAATCAGAAGCTCATTTTCCTGCGGCGTTGGAATGCTTCGCTCCCGAAATGTGATGGTTTCTTTTTTTGCTAACTCTGCTGTTTTCATTTCATTACCTTTCGTCGCGTATATATTTCATATTTTATCTTTATCTTTCGAAAATGATTATAACATACGAAATATACAAAAGTAAAGAACTTACGCATTGTTACGTTTGTAGATAATGCATCGTGTTTTTTGTCAATAGTGACCAAAACGCCGAGCAGATTATACAGACAAATACTATATGGCACCATCGGCATTGCGATATGCCTTTTGATCAGATATAAAAGCGCCGCTCGTAAAGCAGCGCTTTTTATAAAAACGGAATGTGTCTTCACTCAAAACTCATCCGCGAGAATGATATGGATGCCTTTCTTTCGGAGTTCATCCAAAAATGGTTTACTTTTTTCAGAGGAGGTCGTAATGATCGTATTGATCTGCGAAAAATCTGCAAACAAATTTACACCGGCATGATCAAACTTGCTGTCGTCAAACACAGCGATCACCTCTTTTGCCGCGGAAATCATCGCCTTCTTTACCATTGCTTCCAGAACTACACCCGTTGTTAATCCGACGGTTCCACGGGCTCCTGTGCAGCCGATGAATACCTTCTCACATTCCAATGCAGCTATCTCAGATTCTGTAACCGGCCCAACTGTGCATTTTGAACGGGAAAGCAGGATTCCCCCCAGCAAAGTAACGGTGTGGCTCGATTTATCCAGACAATTCGCTGCCGATAGGGAGTTTGTAATGATATTCATCGGCTGCCGATCAACGAGCTGTTCTGCGATCATTGTTGTTGTGGTTCCTGCGTCTAGCATAACAGAATCGCCCGGTTCAATCAGTTCGACCGCCATTTTCGCAATACGTTGCTTTTTAACGAAATTTGAATCCTGTCTCTGGCTGAAAGGAATTGGTGCTGCCGAAGCAAGGCTGACTTTGCCATGATAGCGCACAAGAAGTCCTTTTTCTGCCAACTCAGCGATGTCTTTGCGTATGGTAACCTGAGAAACCCCATAGGTGGCAGCAAGATCTGACACCTTCACATATTCTTCGTAACTCAACCGTTGCAGAATATCTTTTTTTCGCTGCTCCAACATAGACAGCACATCTCCCGAAAATCAAATTGCAACCACGCACGCCCAGAATCGGCAAAGCGCATTGTGTTTGCTATATTACTTAAATATAGTATATTGTTTCCTTCACAACTTGTCAATCGTTTTTCGATGTGTATATAATCATGTTGACTTTATTTCGAATATAGCTTATTATAATTTCGAAAAAGAGAAATTATATATCATATTCTTTCGATTGAGGTAACGTATGAAACGATGCATGCAGCAGAGGATGTTGATCCTGCTATCCCTGATCTGGTCAAGTCATTTGATTCTGGTTCAGCAAATCGGCACGTTTTTGCCCGTCCTTTTAACAGGCGCATTCGTGCGAATGGGGACATTCGTCATTCTAACTGTAGCATTGATCTGTTCACATCGCTTTTTCGGGCTGCGGCCGAAAAGCAAAATGGAAGGCGTTCTTTTGTTTTGCGTTGGTGTTCTCGGTTTTCTGCTCGACTATTTTTCGTTTCTTGGCCTGCAAAATGCAAACTCCAATGTGGGCAGTGCACTGCTGAAAACAGACGTTTTTTTCTCTTTGTTTTTGGGTTCTTTTGTATTCAAGACCAGCCGGCGGCTGCGCTTACGCGAGTATGCTGCAACAGTGGTTATGCTGATCGGCGTCTTATTGATTCTTGACATTCGACCAGGTGCGGTACATTTCCACAAGACAGATTTGTTTTTCATCGCCAGTTCACTGTGCGTAACGTTGAATGCCTTTCTCATTCAGCATATTCAAAAGAAATATGCTACGAAAAACGATATCATTGCGTTTTACAATAATTTATTTACCATGTTGCTGTTTCTTGCTGCCCATTTTTGTACGCAGGAGCCGCAAATTGCTCTGCAGAGGGATCCTCAGCTACTACTGTTTATTGCTGCCGCCGGACTCACGCAGGCACTGATTTATTTGCTGTACTACAGAGGGCTGTCCATTTACCCGGTATGGTTTATAAAAACCGTCCTCCTGCTGATGCCGGTTTTCTCCATGTTTCTCAATCTGCTGCTCTTTCATGCCAAACCTTCCTTGCAGCACATTCTCGGAACCGTCATTGTTCTTACCACCGCAGCATATATTCTATATACGCAAAAGGAATTCTCCTGAGGTGGCTTCATTTTTTGAACAATGCTTTCCATATTTGCAAGCACGATCAACTGCTGCAAGCTGGCTCCATCCCGGATATTATGGAGGTATCACCGTGCCCTGCAACGGAGTATTCTGGACATGGACATGAATATAATAATAACGGTAATGTTTCGTGCGCCTACATAGCGTCAAACTGTGCGGCTGGAACTGAAAAAGGACGAGCTGGGGCGCATGGATATTGACGATTTTCTTGAAACGGCACGGCGGTACGCGGACGCGACCACCATTACAAAGCGCATGGTCGCAGAGCTGATCGACCATATCGAGGTGTGCCACGCTGAAAAGCAGGACGGACTCTACAGCCGCTTCGTAGTAGAGCGCAAACAAGCCACTGGTTGGAAGGTCTGAGCCCCCGAAGTTCAATCCGCAAAAAAGTCCCAGTCAGAGCGCCATCCGCTCTGACTGGGACTTTTCTTTATCCCCTGTTGTCTCCAATATCACTCAAGATAATGTAAGATAAATTGCGCAAAAAGGAAAAAGTATAAAAGAAGACATAGTTTGCAGACTCTGGTAGAATGAAGTTGCGAGACAGCATTCTGAAAGGAGACAGCAAACTATGTCCGAGAAAATTGTACAGCTAAACGAGGAAGTAATCAAGGGTCAGATCAAGGAATTGGTCCGCGGCAGCGTGGAAGAAACGCTGAACGAGCTGCTGGAAAAGGAGGCGGAGTCGCTGACGCAGGCCGCCCGCTACGACCGCAGCGAGGCCCGGCAGGGCTACCGCAGCGGACACTATAACCGAAATCTCACCACGACCTCCGGCGACGTTACGCTTCATATGCCCCGGCTCAAGGGTGTTTCCTTTGAGACGGCCATCATCGAGCGGTGTCGCCGCCGGGAGAGCAGCGTGGAGGAAGCCTTCATCGAGATGTACCTGGCTGGAGTTTCCGTGCGCCGTGTGGAGGATATCACTGAGGCACTGTGAGGCAGCAAGGTCTCGCCTGCCACCATCAGTGAGCTGAACAAGAAAGCCTACGTCCACATCGAGGACTGGCGAAACCGCCCTTTGCAGGGTGGTCGGTATCCGTATGTCTACGTTGATGGCATCTATCTGCGCCGCAACTGGGGTGGAGAGTACGAAAATGTCGCCATTCTGGTAGCGATCGCCGTGAATGAGGACGGTTTCCGTAAGGTTCTGGGCGCTGCCGAGGGGATGAAAGAGGACAAGGCCAGTTGGGTCAGCTTCTTTCAATGGCTTCGTGGGCGCGGCCTGAACGGCGTGAAGCTCATTGTCGGTGACAAGTGCATGGGGATGTTGAAGGCTGTGGGCGAAGTATTCCCAGATGCCAAATACCAGCGCTGCATCGTGCATTTCTACCGCAATGTTTTCTCTGTTGTACCCAAATCAAAGGTCAAGATCGTGGCGAAGATGCTCAAGGCGATCCACGCGCAGGAGAGCAAGAAAGCCTCCCGCGAGAAGGCAAAAGCTATTGTTGCCGAGCTGAAGGCCATGAAGCTGAAGGAGGCTGCCAAGAAGGTCGAGGACGGCATTGAGGAGACGCTGACCTACTGCGACTTTCCCAGCGAGCACTGGACACGCATCCGCGCCAACAATGTGATCGAGCGCCTGAACCGTGAGATCCGCCGTAGGACTCGTGTGGTGGGAACGTTCCCCGATGGGAACTCCGCCCTGATGCTGGTCTGTGCGAGGCTTCGCCATGTGGCGGATACCCAGTGGATCAACAAGAAGTACATGAATATGAAGCATTTGGAGGCGGCTTTGGACGACGCCTCTATTGCCGGCTGATCTCATTCAGCCAGGGTCTGCAAACACTTTTGCGCATAAATCTTGACGGCACCTAAAACAGCCTTTTGAAACGAGTGCAATAGCGGGTGCAATAACAGTTTAAACACATCTAAATGGTTTAAAAATATAGAAAAAGCACCGTAAAACCCATGCTTTACGGTGCTTTTTGTCATAACTCAACACTATAGATTTTTTGAAATTTGCTTTTAAAAAACGTCGTATGACAGCAAGAAAAACTTGATGCACAGAACTCACTTGTCTTTTGATTCTTCAGTTGTGTCAGAGACTGCTCCTTCCAGCAGATCTGTCACTACCTGATTAAGCTGTGCGGCATTCTTAGCAGTAATGACCGGCGTGTCTGACTGGGACTCAATGTCTTTTCTGGTTCGTCCAGCCACCTGACCGCCCGCCTTGGCAACTGCCAAATTCTCTTGGAAGGTCGTTGGTTTGCGATCTCTTGAAAACTGAGTGGTAGTGGCCTCCGCCAGCATATTCAGTACCAGTTCCAGCGTAGTCATGTTATCACGAAGGTTTTCCTTTTTCAAGCCCTTCAGATTTTTGTACTGCCGGGTGGACATGCCAGACCAGGCTCGGGAAATCTCGTCCGTGAGGATGGCGTACTCTACGCCTTTCTGCACACCGCGGGCATCCCATTCATCCGTCAGTTCTTTACGGACCTGGATGGCCTGCAGCCGCTGATTGATCCACTCACGGCTGTAACCTTTCTTGAGATAGGTTTCCAGAGCGCGGTCAATGGTCAGCTCCGGGTCGATGGTCTCCTCGATACGCTCTCGACCGACCTGTGCCAGCCACAACTTGAACGGTTCTGCCTTCGGGGAAGGAATAGACTGGATGATTCGGAGAAGCTGCTCGGTATCGGCTACATCAGTCAATCGTTTTTTGCCATCCGAAGCGGTCATTTTCAACTGGTTACAAGCTGTAACCGTTTCATTTCCCTCATCCTTCAGGCGTTTCTTCGTTACCTTCCAGTAGTTACGAGCTGCCTGATAATCTGGCTGATCAGTCAGCACAGCTACCACATCAACGACGGAAAAGTACCATTCTTCCTTTTCCTCATCCCATGCGGTTCGAATACGCTTGTTTTCGAACAGTTGGATATTATCGTTTTGTGCCATTTGAATCACCTCGTTCTGTCATGAATTCTTTCAAAAGTCCTTGGCAGCCATCCAGCACATCCTGCCAGGTCGCCTCGAAGTCCTCGGTGTACCATGGGTCCGCCACATTGCCGGGATGAGCGGTGTGGTCCATCAGGAGGGACATCTTTTCGGCATAGTCGCCGCCGCAGATGCGGTACATATCCCGGAGATTGTCCTGATCCATGCCGATCAGGAGATCGTATTCGTCGTAATCCCGATTTGTCAACTGCCGTGCGGCATGGCCTTCGCAGGAGATCCCATGCTCGGCCAGCTTGCGCCGTGCCGGAGGATAGACTGGGTTGCCGATCTCCTCCCGACTGGTAGCCGCTGATTCGATATGAAATTGCGATGCCAGTCCCGCCTTTTTTACCAAGTCCTTCATCACGAACTCGGCCATGGGGCTGCGGCAGATATTTCCATGGCAGATGAATAAGATTTTTGTCATTGCTTATATATCCCTTCAAAAGCCTCCAAGCCTTGATGTTTCATGGCTTTTGGCGCTTCTTTCATTTTTGCTGTCATGCCGGAAACCTACGCAGATTTCCGTAACTCTACACAGATTTTCGGGCAAATGGTGTAGTAATTGGTGTAGTGACTGCGATTGCTTCAACCTGATTTTCTCTGCGGCTCCGGTGCGGCAAGCCCTTTGAAATCAATGATCTTTGCCATCTGCTCGGCAGCGCGGTCATAGCTCGCATGGGTGTAAACATTCAGCGTGACCCCTACATCAGAATGACCCATGACATACTGCAAGGTCTTGATGTCCATACCGGCATTCGCCATGTTCGTGCAGAAGGTGTGCCGGAACACATGAGGCGTGATGTGCGGCAGCGGCTTGTCCGGGTGCAGCTTTTGATACTTCTTCATTGCCCAGCGCATTTCATTCTCGATGTGCAGGGCAACCTTCGGACTGTCGTTTTTGTCCAGCAGAAGGAAACCGCTGTACCCATCGATGATCGTTTCCGTTTTCACGCGCTTGCGGCGGGAAAGAATATTTTGTAGGCTTCGGTAAACCTCATCCGTCATGGGAATGTAGCGGCAGCCGCACTCGGTTTTGGTTTTCTCCACATAATACTTGCCGCCGCGCTCCCGGACGAGCTGGTGATCTACTCGGATTTTCCGCCCGGTAAAGTCCAGATCAGCCTTTGTCAGCCCGCAGAACTCGCTGACGCGCATCCCGGTTCCCAGCAGCACCACAAACTCGTCGTAATACTTGCAGTAGGTCTTGTCCTCCCGGATGAAATCCATCCAAAGCGTCTGCTGTTCCTCTGTCATGGCAATGCGCTTCTGTGAATCATTGGAAACCACATCGACCAATTTGAAGTCAAAGGGATTCCGACGGATCACATCCTCATTGTACGCCATCTGGAAAGCCGGTTTGACAACGCCCCGAACGCTGGTGAGGGTGCTATATCCCTTTCCGTCCTCGTGTAGCTTCATGATCCATTTCTGCGCGTCCGAAACCTTGATGTCCCGGATGGAACGATAACCGAAATCTTCCTTCTTCACCAGATTCAGCACGAAGTTATAGCCGACTTTGGTATTGTAACGTACGCCCTGCTTGATGCTGATATAGCGTTCCAGCAGTTGAATGACGGTAATTTTGCCTGCGGCATAATCAATGCCATCATCAAGCTGCTTCTGGATTTCCTTTTCTTTTTCCCGCAGTTCTTTCAGATCGGAGGAATACACCGTCTGCCGCTTGCCGCGAATGTCTGTATACCGATATTGATAAATCAGGTCTTTTCTCTGGCTCTCTCCTGTCCGCAGGATGCGTCCCTTGTTGTCTTTTCTCTTTTCGGACATTGTCAAACTCCTTTCCGTGATGGAAAGAGCCTTGATATGACACACTTATTGTATCATATCAAGGCTCCGATTTACACCACAAATTTCAAATAGAATACGCCTGCTCGATGAACTGATCGAACAGGCGGCGTTTAATCAAGCGCTTGTTGCCCACCCAGAGGACGAATTTGCACCGGTCCTCGTTGGTGATCTCGCGCAGTTTGTTGATACCAATGCCGGAGTAAGCCGCGGCTTCCTCCAAGCTCAGATTGCTCTTTTCCCAAATCGGGATTTCCTTCATAGGCAGTTTGTCCTCCACACAAAAATAGCCAGACAGGGCAAGGCGGCAACGAAGTCCGGCAACGGACTTCCAAAAACCTCGAAACATCCCCGATCTGACGGTTGATTTACGATTTTCCTTTTCTTCTATTTTTCTGTTGTTTTGGTTGTCAAAGATAGAAAAGGCCTGACAAAACAGGGATTCTCCCGGCAACCAGCCCGGCAACGGGGCAACAACAGGCTTTGCAACCAGCCGTACTGTTCAGAACGGCATCTCAATTTGCTCCGTGATCTCCACAAAGCCGTCCGGGATTTCTGCGGCATGGTTGCCGCTGTCGGTTGCAGCTCTTTCGCGCTCCCAGCCCTTTTGCCTGCCGTATCCGGCAAAGCTGCGGGGATTGGAGAAATACGTCCAGCCGGTCACACACTGGTTCATGATCTCATTGATCTCGCGGATCTCCCATTGCTTCGGCTCGTCAAAAGCATGGTTCAGCGCCTCCTTGTAAAGCTGCTTGGAACAGACGGTATCGCCCGTGTAGCTGTCCAGAAACGCCTGAATCATGCCAGCTTTCGTGTCCTCCGGCATGAAGTCCTTCTGATGTTCCTTGAGATAATGCACCATTTCCGGGCTGAACGTCAGCTTCCAGCCGCCTGCCCGGTAGATGGTCATTGCCTCCGCCCACACCTGCTGCAAATAGGTTCTGGATGCGGATTCATCCTCCAAAATGTGAACCTCTGCCTGCTCCGGACAAACCTGCACCGGCAGAAAGCGCCGGTTGCCGGATCGGTCGAGGGGCAGGAAGTCCATTGCGTTGGATGTGCCGCCGAACACGCATTGCCGCAGCCGGTCTGCCGGATGGGTTTCATACGGGATTTTGTAGACCTCCTTCTGGCGGCTCAGAAACGACTTGATTTCCTCAATACTCTTGGCATTGGCGGTTGCGATCATTTCGGACATTTCTATAATCCAGTGCCCTTGCAGCTTGCGGTATACATTTTCATCGTCCAGCT
>OMAA01000162.1_pt1 | contig 35848 bp, 25 predicted proteins | sample 1674191 | NCBI WGS metagenome assembly OMAA01 (sample SAMEA103958152, study PRJEB25191) | human gut metagenome | biome: human-associated habitat [ENVO:00009003]; feature: intestine environment [ENVO:2100002]; material: feces | place: Germany | collected 2013/2015
GAACAGCTCGCCGCTGCGTGCCTTCGCGTCGATGTTGACGTATTCGTGCTCGTCGTAGTAATCGTCGAGCGTGTCCTCCCACTCGTGCACGCCGTAGCCCCAGTCCTTGTCGAGCGCACCGAGCTCGTCCGGCTTGTCGAGGTCCATGAGCTGCACGCGGCGGAACATGGCGTTGCGTACCAATACGGTGAGTCCGCGACGGTCCTCCACCACGGCCTGCTTCGCGCCGGGCGCGGCGAGGTTGGCGGCCGCCTCGGACGCGTCGGTGTCCGTTCCCGCGTTCTCCCACTCGTCCACCAGCGAGGAATCGATGGAACGGACCACCACACGCAGCCAGGAGATGATGTCGTCGAGCTGTTCGTCGCGCTTCTCCTGCGGAACGGTACGCGCCAGCGCACGGTAGGCGTCGGACAGGTAACGCAGCAACGTGCCTTCGGAACGGGCGATGTTGTAGCGAGCGATGTAGCCGGTGAAATCGGAAGCGGTCTCCACCATGTCGCGCACCACGGATTTCGGGCTCAGCCAATAGTCGTTCGCCCACGGAACATCATGGCGGTATTCATCGAACGCGGCCTGCAGCATATCCTCCAACGGCTTCGGATAGGTGATCTCCTGAAGCCTGTCCATACGCTCGTCATAGTCGAGGCCATCCTCTTTCATGCGGATCATCGCCTCGTCGCGCGCCTGACGTTCCTGCGCGCGCAGCACCTGCTTCGGGTCCTCCAACGTGGCCTCAACCATGGATATCACATCCAACGCATACGTGTCCGACTCCGGGTCGAGCAGTTCCAACGCGGCCAGCAGGAACGGGCTTAGCGGCTGATCGAGGGCGAAATCGTCCGGCATGTCCACGGTCATGAAATAATCCTTGCCGCCATCGTCACGGTCTTCGGTCTCGATGACGTTCGTGTCGAACAAGGTCTGGAAGATCTCGTCCGCGCGGGCGTGCAGGCGCTCCTTCTGCTCCGGAGTCTGCGCCGAATCGTCGATAAGCCGGTCGATGCGGTAGCGGGCGTCGCCGCCCTGCTCCACCTCGTTCAACACCATGGAATGGGTGATCTTCATATGCGGCACCAGTGTTTCCGGAGCCGCGTCGATAAGCTTGTCGAACGTGTTCTCGTTCCACGTTACGAAACCTTCAGGAGCCTTCTTGCGCTTGACCTTCTTCAGTTTCTTCGGATCGTTGCCTGCCTTGGCCAGAGCCTTGGCGTTCTCGATTTCGAATTCGGGGGCTTCGGCTATGACCAGACCCTCCGTGTCGAAGCCCATGCGTCCGGCGCGTCCTGCGATCTGATGGAACTCGCGGGCGCGCAGCTTGCGCATCTTCGTGCCGTCGAACTTGGTCAACGCGGTCAATACCACGGAATGAATCGGCACATTGATACCGACACCAAGCGTGTCGGTGCCGCAGATCACTGGCAGCAGTCCCTGCTGGGCGAGCTGCTCCACCAGACGACGATAGCGGGGGAGCATGCCGGCATGGTGGATGCCGATGCCGGTACGCAACAGACGCTGCAGGATCTTGCCGAACGCGGTGGTGAACTTCGTGCCCTTGATGGCTTCCGCGATCGCGGCGCGCTGCTCCTTGCTGGACACGCCCGTGCTGGCCAGCGCGTTGGCGGTCTCCAACGCGGCATCCTGAGAGAAATGCACCACGTAAATCGGCGTCTCGCCCTTGCCGAACGCCAATTCCACCGTCTTCTCCAACGGGTCGAGTGTGTATTCGTACGTCAACGGCACGGGACGTGGCGCATCGGCGATGATATCCACGTCGGTGTCCGTCATGTCCTCAAGCTTGTCGGCGATTGCGTCGACATTGCCCAGCGTCGCGCTCATCAATAGGAACTGCGTATCCGGCAGCGTAAGCAGCGGCACCTGCCAAGCCCAGCCGCGCTCGGGATCGCCGTAATAGTGGAACTCGTCCATCGCCACGCAGCCGACATCGGCGTGGCGGCCCTCGCGCAACGCCTGATTGGCGAGGATCTCCGCGGTGCAGCAGATGATCGGCGCATCCGCGTTGATATGCGTGTCGCCGGTGATCATGCCGACGTTCTCGCGGCCGAAAACTTCAACCAAGTCGAAGAACTTCTCAGACACCAGAGCCTTGATCGGAGCCGTGTAATAGGAACGGCGGCCCGTGCACAACGCGGCGAAATGCATGCCGAGCGCCACCAGCGACTTGCCCGAACCGGTCGGAGTGTTCAAAATGACATGGTCGCCGGCCAGCAGATCCATGATGGCCTCCTCCTGATGCGGCCACGGTTCCACGCCTTTGACGTCCTCCACCCAGGTGAAGAAACGCTCATAGATCTCATCCGTGTCGATGTTGCGCTCGCCCTCGTCCCAATTCGGCGCCAACGCGCCCAGCGAGCCATAATTCGTATCGTCTGCCATGCTTGCCAGTCTACCGGTTGGGGCAAACGCATGCATCGAACGTGTGTTCGAATTGTTGGGTGTGTTGCGGTACAGTGGAAAGCATGACTGACGATTTGTTTGCCGCGATGGACGCGCCGGATGATGTGACGCGCCCGCTTGCCGTACGCATGCGCCCAGCGAGCATCGACGATGTGGTGGGGCAATCACGGGTATTGGGGGAGGGATCGCCATTGCGCAGACTCGCCAACCCCGCTTCGAAAGGCTCGCTCACCGCACCGAGCTCCATCATCCTGTTCGGACCTCCCGGAGTCGGCAAAACCACCCTCGCCTATATCGTCGCCAAACAGTCCGGCCGTGTCTTCGAGGAACTGTCCGCGGTCACCTCCGGCGTCAAGGACGTGCGTGACGTGCTCAAACGCGCGCACGAACGTCTCGTCTCCGAAGGCAAGGAAACGGTGTTGTTCATCGACGAGGTGCACCGCTTCTCCAAATCGCAGCAGGATGCGTTGCTGCCCAGTGTGGAAAACCGCGACGTCACCTTCATCGCGGCCACCACGGAAAACCCAAGCTTCTCCGTCATCAAGCCGCTGCTCAGCCGATCCGTGGTCGTCAAACTCGAATCGCTGGAACCGGACGATCTGAAAACGCTGATCAATCGCGCCATCGCAAGCGAACACGGCCTTGACAACGAAATCAGAATCACCGACGAGGCTGTGGATGAGATCATCCGCATGGCCGGCGGCGACGCACGTAAGACACTGACCATCCTCGAAGCCGCGGCCGGCGCGCTCACTGGTGACAAAGAACGCAAAAAAGGCGCGAAACGGCCCATCATCACGCCTGATGTGGTGTCGAAGGTCATGGACGTGGCCACCGTGCGTTACGACAAGGACGGAGACGACCACTACGACGTCATCTCGGCGTTCATCAAATCCATGCGAGGCTCCGATCCGGACGCCACCATGCATTATCTGGCCCGCATGCTGCGCGCGGGGGAAGACCCGCGCTTCATCGCACGACGCATCATGATCGCCGCATCCGAGGAAGTCGGCATGGCCGCCCCGCAGGTCCTGCAAGTCACCGTAGCCGCGGCGCAGGCAGTGGCCATGATCGGCATGCCCGAAGCGCGCATCATTCTTGCCGAAGCGGCGCTCGCCGTCGCCACCGCGCCCAAATCCAACGCCAGCTACAACGCCATCAACGCGGCGCTCGCCGACGTGGATGCGGGGCTTATCGGCCAAGTGCCGCTGCATCTGCGCAATGCGCCGACCGCGCTGATGAAAAGCTGGGGCAACCACGAAGGCTACCGGTACGCGCACGATTGGCCGGGCGCGGTGGCGCCGCAGCAGTACATGCCTGACGAATTGCAGGGGCGTGAGTATTACCATCCGAACGACCGCGGTTACGAGCATGAGGTCAAGCCGAGATTGGAGCGGATTCGGAAGATTCTGCACGAAGAGGACGATAACGGTGACGGCCGTTCCGGCCAGCGCAACGCCTGATGTTCGTTTCCTGCAGGCATTGGGTCAGGGGTTCCGCTAAAATTCTTCGCTGGGGTTGACGCCTGCTTGCTTTGCAAGGCCCATGCGTCAATCGCGGCGTCGCACATGGCCGCAGGAAAAAGTGCGCGGAAAGTGATTATGAAAGAACGGAATACAACGCTCGAAACCACCGACCATAACAATCGGAACAATAGCGAAAACATCAAGGAAACGCCGGACGAACGCATTCCCGGCAAACTCATCGGCGCCATCGTGGCGGTCGGCTCGCTCGCCTTCATCGGCATCCTCACCGAAACCGTGATGACGGTGCTGTTCCCACAGCTCATGCGGGAATTCAACGTGAACACTGCTACTGTGCAGTGGATCACCACCATCTACCTGCTGACGGTCGCAGCCACCATGCCGCTGTCGTCGTATCTTAACCGCAAATTCAAGCATCGCGTCCTGTTCCTCGCCGCGGTGGCGCTTGCGGTGCTTGGCTCGCTGACCATGATCTTCGGCCATGCGTTCCCGGTGATTCTAGTAGCCCGCATCATCCAGGGCATCGGCTCCGGCGTGGCCACACCGCTGATGATGAACATCATTCTCGAACAGTCCCCACGCAGCAAGGTCGGACGACTGATGGGCGTCGGTTCGCTCGTCATTACCGTGGCGCCCGCCATCGGCCCGACCGTGGGTGGCGCGGTGTCGAGCATTCTGCCATGGCGTGCGATTTTCGTCATTGTCATTCCCGTGATTCTGCTGATTTCGCTGCCTGTCGGCCTCAAATGCATCGAACAGCACCGTCCGACGGAAGAGGCGCATCTGAATCCGCTGCAGTTCGCGGCGATTGTGCTGGCGTTGTGCGGTCTAGTGATGTTCCTGAACCAGGCGGGCGTGGCTGTTGCCGCCGCCATTTCGGGTGGTGCTGCTACAGCGCCGGCGATTTTCGCAGTGATCAGCCTGATCGTCGGCTTGGGATCGCTTTTCTTCTTCGGATGGTCGTCCCGTCGTTCCTTCTCGCCGCTGATTCGCTTGGGATGGCTGCGTGATCCGATGGTGCTGCTGCATCTGATCGCCTACATGCTGCTGCCAATCGTCGGCATCGGCTTCGGCTATGTGATCACCAATCTTGCCCAGCTTTCCCTGGGAACGAACGCGTTCCTGGCAGGCGCGCTGGTGCTGCCGGGCGCGTTGATCGGCGCTTTCTTCGCACCGATCGGCGGCACGCTGTACGACCGTTTCGGCCCTGTCCGCCCGATTCTGGGCGCGTTCTTCCTGGCGATCTGCGGCCCGATCCTGCTGCTGGTCTTCTCCATGCGGCTGACGCCGGCCACGCTTGCCGGTTTCTACTTCATCTTCGGACTTGGCTATGCGCTTGGCTTCTCCAACATCATGACCAATGCGTTGCGCAGCATTGCGCCGCAATTCATGCCGGATGGCAACGCCGTGTTCAACACCTGCCTGCAGTTCGGTGGCGCAGCCGGAACCGCGCTGTTCTCCACGGTGCTGTCCGTGGCCCAGGCCGGCGCTGGCAAGGAAGGAACCGAGGCATTCAGCCATGCCACGGCGGTTGGCGGCAGTTGGACGTTCACCGTCATGATCGTGATTGTCGCCGTTGCAATCTGCTGCCTGATTACCGCCTTCCGCATCGGCGCGAAACGCGAATAACCGTGTTTTCGCCGTCGGCTTCTCCACTGTGGGCGCAATTTTGTTCCCCGTCGCTTCGAAGCGGTAGGCTGTGAAACTATAGAGAACACTGGAAAAGGAGACAAGGTGAGCAACCTTAGTGCACCCCTGCCCGTCATGGCTGGCGAAGACATGCCGGCAGGACCCACCGATCCGATTTTCAACCGCCTGCTCAAGGACCGCATCATCTGGATGGGTGAGGAAGTCAAGGACGAGATGGCCAACCGCATTTGCGCGCAGATGCTGATGCTGGCCGCCGAGGATCCGAAAAAGGATATCTGGCTGTACATCAATTCCCCGGGCGGCTCCATCACCGCGGGCATGGCCATCTACGATACCATGCAGCTCATCGAGCCGGACGTGGCCACCGTGGGCTTGGGCATGTGCGCCTCCATGGGCCAGTTCCTGCTGAGCTCCGGCACCAAGGGCAAGCGCTTCCTGACCTCGCATGCGCGTGTGCTGATGCATCAGCCGTCCGGCGGCATCGGCGGCACCGCCACTGACGTGCGCATCAACGCCGAGCTGATCATGGACATGAAAAAGACCATGAGCGAGTTGACCGCCGAGCAGACTGGGCACACCGTCGAGGAAATCTACCGCGACAACGAGTACGACCACTGGTTCACCGCCCAAGAAGCGTTGGAGTACGGCTTTGTGGACAAGCTCGTTTCCACCCACGACACGATGAGCGCCACCAAGGGAGAGTGACCATGGCAAGCGAAGAAGCACAGTTTGTAGCCCGCGCCGAACGTCTGGCCGGACCGACCGGTGTGGTCGGCTTCCAGAGGGCTGCGGCGCGTGAGGCCGCGTTCGCACCGCAGAACCGTTACGTTCTGCCGCAGTTCGAGGAAAAGACCCCGTACGGATACAAGAGGCAGGATCCGTACACCCGCCTGTTCGAGGATCGCATCATCTTCCTCGGCGTGCAGGTGGACGACGCCTCCGCCGACGACGTGATGGCCCAGCTGCTGGTCCTCGAATCCCAAGATCCGAACCGTGACGTGATGATGTACATCAATTCGCCGGGCGGTTCCATGACGGCCATGACCGCCATCTACGACACCATGCAGTACATCAAGCCGGACGTGCAGACCGTATGCCTCGGCCAGGCCGCCTCGGCCGCGGCCATCCTGCTGGCCGCCGGCGCCAAAGGCAAACGTCTGATGCTGCCGAACGCCCGCGTGCTCATCCACCAGCCGGCCATCGACCAGGGCTTCGGCAAGGCCACGGAGATTGAAATCCAGGCCAAGGAGATGCTGCGTATGCGTGAATGGCTGGAGAACACGCTGGCCAAGCATACCGGTCGTGACATCGAGAAGATCCGCAAGGACATCGAAGTGGACACGTTCCTGACGGCCCAGGAGGCCAAGGAATACGGCATCGTTGACGAGGTGCTGGAACATCGCAGCTGAGCCTGCGGTGGAATGATATCTTCACAAATGCAATACCCCTGCCGGGTCGCGGCAGGGGTATTGTGTTTTCTAAACGGCAGATATGTGAAACGAAGAGGTTGCGAATGGGACGCGTGGTCAGCTACAACGATGCGGTGCCGAGATGCACGTTCTGCGGCAAGTCCGAGAGCCAGGTGCGCAAACTGGTCACCGGTTCGGGCGCGGCCATCTGCGACGAATGCATCGAATTGTGCGTGGACATCATTTCCGAGGAACGGGACAAGGACGCCCAGCTCAATATCCTGCAACTGCCCAAGCCGGCACAGATCAGCGCCTACCTCGACAGTCACGTCATAGGCCAGGAGTCCGCCAAAAAGACACTTTCAGTGGCGGTGTACAACCATTACAAGCGCGTCAACATGGAAATGCGCGAGTCGTCGCGAATCGGCAAGGAACGGATGCATGGACATGACGATTCGTTCGAGGGTGTGCAAGTGGCGAAATCGAACATCCTGCTACTCGGGCCGACCGGCGTGGGCAAAACATATCTTGCGCAGACGCTGGCCCATGTGATGAACGTGCCGTTCGTCATAGCGGACGCCACCACGCTCACCGAGGCAGGATATGTGGGCGATGACGTCGAAACCGTGCTGCAGCGCCTCATCCAGGCTGCTGACGGGGATGTGGCGCGTGCGCAGCAGGGCATCGTATATATCGACGAAATCGACAAGATCGCCCGTAAAAGCGGCGAAAACACCTCCATCACGCGTGACGTGTCCGGCGAGGGCGTGCAGCAGGCGCTGCTCAAGATCCTTGAAGGCACCGTCGCCTCCGTGCCGGTGGAAGGGACCCGCAAGCATCGTGAAATGGAAACCGTGCAGATCGACACCCGCGACATACTGTTCATCTGCGGTGGCGCGTTCGTGGGACTCGCCGACATCGTGGCGCAACGGTTGGGCGCCAGGGAAAGCGGTTTCGGTGCGGCCTGGCATGACCATGAGGTTCCCAAGCGTGAGCTGCTTGCGCAGGTCTCCGCCGATGATCTGGCTGATTTCGGATTATTGCCGGAGTTCATCGGACGTCTGCCGGTAGTCAGCGTGCTTGAGGAACTTACCGAAGACGATTTGGCCCGAATCCTCGTCGAACCGGAAAACGCGCTGGTCAAGCAGTACCAGAAGCTATTCGCCGTCGATGGGGTGACGTTGACCTTTACCGAAGGGGCGATACGGCAGATTGCGGCGACGTCGATTCGGCGGGGTACGGGCGCACGTGGATTGCGTTCGATTATTGAGAAGACGCTGGAGGACACCATGTTCCGTCTTCCCAGCATGGAAGGCGTCGAAGAGGTGGTCGTCGACGAAGCCGCAGTCACCGGATCGGGCACTCCGAAACTATTCAAGGTGTCGACGCAGAAAATTCCTCGTCTACGTGAGGCGTAAGGCCGAAAACTCCTGCGACACGCCGAGATTTTGCCTGGAGTTCATTTGGGTGTATCTTATTCGAGTTGCCGAAAACAAGACAACGTTGCGCGAGTAGCCCAGCGGATTAGAGCAGCTGACTACGGATCAGCAGGTCGCAGGTTCGAATCCTGTCTCGCGCACATGAACCTCCTTCGCGAATGCGGAGGAGGCTTTCTTTATTTTCCGTGGATTTTTGTGAAGCCTGCAATTGATTGCGCGCACAGCGGAGCGCAATATGCGGCAGGGATGAACGCCAAGACCCTCCGATACACTTGATACTACGTTTACGGATACTGCGGTCGAACGGGGACCGCAAGACAAGGAGCATGATGGCCACATCGAAGAGGGGAACCTGGGCAACAATCCGACGCATAGCCGCGTCCGACCGCATATCCGGTCTGATTATGCTCGGTTTCGCTCTTGCCGGCCTATTGCTCGCCAATCTGCCGTTCACCGCGCATGCGTTCGAACAGCTTGAGAACTTCCGTATAGCCATTCCACACACCAATATCGACATGGGATTGGGCCATTGGGTGCAGGATGGCCTGCTGACGGTGTTCTTCCTGACCGTAGGCCTGGAATTGAAGCAGGAACTCACCACGGGATCACTGTCCAATCCCAAAGCCGCGGCCGTGCCGATGCTGTGCGCGGTTGGCGGTATGCTTGCTCCGCCGGTACTGTTCATCGGCGTGATCTCATTGTTTGCGGCGGCAGGATCAGGGCAACTCGTCATCGCTTCAGGAACGTCGTTCTCCTTCGCACAGATGTCCAATGGCTGGGCGGTGCCCACAGCCACGGATATCGCGTTCTCATTGGCCGTATTGGCCCTGTTCGCCAAAGCGTTGCCGGGATCCATCCGCGCTTTTCTGATGACATTGGCCACAGTGGACGACCTGCTGGCCATCATCCTGATCGCGGTGTTCTTCTCATCGGTGAACGCATGGTACTGGTTCCTTGGCATAGCCGTATGCGCGGTCGTCTGGTACTTTCTGGTCCGCATGCGCAAGGTACCGTGGTTGGCCGTGGCCATCGTGGGCGTGCTGGCATGGGTCATGATGTTCGAAGCCGGCGTGCACCCCACTTTGGCCGGCGTGCTCGTGGGACTGCTCACGCCGGCCCATGAGCGTTTCGGTGAGAAGATGCCGCGTGCGGAACGTTACGCCGACAAGCTGCAGCCGTTCTCCGCACTACTGGCGTTGCCGATCTTCGCACTGTTCGCCACTGGTGTGCACTTCGAGTCGTTGACCTTGGCGCTGTTCGTCTCGCCGGTGGTCGTTGCCGTGATGGTGGCGCTCGTGGTCGGCAAACCTCTGGGCATCATGACCACCGCATGGCTGTCCACGCACGTGGGCGGTCTGAAGATGGCCAAGGGGCTGCGCGTGCGCGACATGTTCCCCGCCGCCTGCGCCTGCGGCATTGGTTTCACGGTGTCGTTTCTCATCGCGTCGCTGGCATATCAGGATGCCGAACTATCGGCTGAAGCCCGTTTCGGCGTCCTGGTGGGGTCCATGGTCGCAGCCGTGATCTCAGGTATTCTGCTGAGCCATCAATCCAAACGATTCGAACTGGAGGACGGTACGAAGCATAAGCACCATACCGGCGACGAAGATGCCATGAACGAAGTTGAGACGGTGCTGGAAGACGGTACCGTGGTGGTCAGCCAGATAATCGGCACCCACCAGGAACAGTAAAAGGGATCTCCATATGTTGAAAGGGCCACGCATCCCCATGCATGGCCCTTTCAACATATGCGTGCCATTGCGGCACGGCTGATTAATCTGATTGGTCTATTTCTTGACGGCAACCAGCAGACCAGTGCCGGTCGGCGTCAACGCAGTGACGAACCGTTCATCCGACTCCACTGTTTCCAGCAATTCGCGCATCGCGATGGATTTGGCATCACGATTGGCGGGATTCAGCACGCCGCCGGCCGATGTGGCCGAATCAAAGGCAAGTACATCGGTGAAGACAATCGCGGCATGCGGTTTCAGCAGGCGTGGAGCCTGCGCGAAAGCCGCCGCATAATTCTCCGGATCGCCGGCCACGACGATTAAATCGTAATTCTCGGCGTTCAGACGGGGCAGAAACACACCTGCGGACGCGTTCACGGCACGCAATGTGGTTTCGGTGTCATCGGACAGACGATTGAACAGTTTGCGAATCAGCGCGATGCCCTGCGTGGACGAATCGACGGCCGTAAGCTGGCCTGCATTGTCAAGACCGTTGATCAGCTGCATCGTCTCCACCACGGAACCGGTGCCGATGGCGATCACCGACGAGGCGTCCAACATTCGCACCAGCATGCGCAGCAATTCGGCCTGCGCCGCGGATCCTTGGGGAATGCCGGCTTCCTCGGCCGCGGTCCTGATCGCATTGAGTTCGGCAGACTGGCGTGAGAACGCATGATCCTCGACGTACTCCCACGATTTCGCGAGATTGGTATATGACGTCCTATCCATTTCAGCGCTCCTTGATTTGGGCGATCAGCTGCCAGATCTCCTCACCGACATCGATGCCACGCGGGCATTCACGCGTGCAGGCGCGCACCGACTGGCACGCGGCGATGCCATCGGCGGAATCGATGGCATCCATACGTGCATCCGTCTGACCGTCGCGTGAATCATTGATGAAACGGGAGGCGGCGATAAGAGCCGCAGGGCCGATGAACGCCTCGCCGCCTGCATATACCGGACAGCTTCCCTCACAGGTGCCGCAGGCTATGCAGTTGCTCAGCAGCTCATACTTGGAGAGCTGCTGGGGATTCTGCAGATATTCGAATGCGTTGATCTTGCCGTCCGCGGTGGTGGCGAGTTCGCCACTGGCCTGCAGATACGGCTTGAGTTTCCTGATTTGGTCAAGCATCTGGTCGATATCGGCGATCAGATCACGCTGCACGGGGAAACCGGGCAGCGGTGCGAGCTCGATGACACCCAAATCGTCGGCATCCTGCGTTTGCGCGGGTTGAACGTCTTCGCCCGTATGACGGAAGCCGTCCTCATCCACCTGTGCGTCGGACGGCTGCTTTGCCCAAGCCTTCACCGTGGCGGTGCACAGAAGCGTAGGCGTGCCGTTGATGGACATGGCATCGGAACCGCACATGCCATGACCGCACGAATAACGGAAGGCAAGCGTCGGATCGATGGTGCGCTTGACTTTGAGCAGGCAGTCAAGCACGGTGTCCTCCGGACGCGCCGGCACCACGTAATCCTGCACCCACTGCTTGCCTCGCGGACGCCTGCGCGCGGATCCGGAATCGCCGAAGGGAGAGCTCTTCCTAGCGAACGGCGAGCCGCCTCGTTCACGGCCGCGTTCGGGACGCGGCGTGAACCTGTTCACCCGCAACGTCACCGTTTCCATGCCGTTCTCCATGCCGCTCATATACCTGCCTTTCGATAAAAAACCGTCAACCAGTCTGCCATACGCCGTGCCCAGGGTGTCAGTATTCACGGGCCTTTGGCGGCATGTCCACGATGTGCACCGGCTGCCAGGAGACCTGGCAGGAAACATCCGTCATGGAATGGGCCAGGAAATGCTCGTCGTCACGCTCCGGGAAATCAAGACGCTTCAACGATCCACGGGATTCGTGACGCGCATCGGAGGCGGCGAGCACGGCCTTGCCGAGCTCCAACAGATGGCGCACCTCCCAGATGGCGGTGATTTCCTGATTGAACGTGGGGGAGTCGGAATGCGCATGCAGCGCCTCGGCACGCGGCGTGAGCGTATCGTCCAGCGTAGCCAACGCCTGTTCGATGCTGTTCCGGTCGCAACACACCGCGACCGCCTGCTCCATGACGGATCCCAAATCGGCCATCAGCTGGTACGGATTGTCCGACGACGCATCGTCGTCATCGGACGGCCGCGTCAACAGTTCCTTGACCTGCGCGGAACGCTTGTCGGCAGCCTGCGACACCGCGTCGATAGATGCTTCGTCGGCAGGCTCGGCCATCGGATCGTTCACTGGATTATCGACGACACGTTCAGCCATCGCCTTGCCCGAACGGGTGCCGAAGAGGCAGGCGTCCAACAGCGAGTTGCCGCCCAGACGATTCGCGCCATGCACCGACACGCAGGAGCATTCGCCAGCGGCGAACAGACCGTCCACGACGGCGCGTTCGCCATCGACCCAACGGTAGACTTCGCCGTCGGTGGTGATGGGGATGCCGCCCATGGTGTAATGCGCGGTGGGTTTGACCGGCACATAGTCGCGGGTCGGATCGAGATCGGCATACTGTTCGATGGTCTCCACCACCTGCGGCAGCACCTCATGCATATGATCCGCATCGATGCCGGTCATATCCAGCCAGACACAATCCTTCGGCCCATCCGGATTCTTCGGATCGGCGATTCCTCGTCCGGCGTCGATTTCAGCCATGATGGAACGGCTCACCACATCACGCGCGGCAAGATCGGCATGCCCCGGCGCGTAATGTTCCATGAACGCCTCGCCATCGGAGTCGCGCAGCACGCCGCCTTCCGCACGTGCCGCCTCAGACAGCAGAATGCCGGTATGGGCGAGACCGGTCGGATGGAACTGCACGAACTCGCTATCCTCAAGCTGAAGGCCGGCGGACAATGTCAACGCCATGCCGTCACCGGTCAGATCCCACGAATTCGACGTGGTATGGAACAGACGGCCGGCACCGCCAGTGGCCATCAGCACATTGCGTGCGTGGATGGCATGCGTCTCGCCCTTGTGCGTGTCGAACGCCACCACGCCCTCGACCTTGCCGTGGTCTTCGGAAACCACCAGATCGGTCACATACCATTCCTCGGCGAACTCAACGCCCTCGGCCACGCACTGCTGCCATAGCGAGAACAGAATCTGATGCCCGATGCGGTCGGCCGCATAAGCGGCGCGGCGGACCGGTTCCTTGCCGAAATCCTTGGTATGGCCTCCGAAACGGCGCTGCGCGATATGGCCGTCATCGGTACGCGAGAACGCGACGCCGGCATGCTCCAGCGCGATCACAGTGGCAGGAGCCTGTTCGGCAAGCAGCTTCGCCGCATCCTGGTCGACAAGCCAGTCGCCGCCTTTGACTGTGTCATAGTAATGCCAATGCCAATCGTCTTTCTCCACGTTGCCAAGGCTGGCCGCAATGCCGCCTTCCGCGGAGCCGGTGTGCGAACGCAGCGGCTGCAGTTTGGATATCACCAGGACGTTCGGTTCGATGCCGTCCGCCCTCATCTGGCGCATCCGCTCGCTACGGAGCATTCCCAACGCTGCGGACAGGCCGGCCGCGCCTGCGCCGACGATCACTGCATCATACATATCTTCAACATGCTTCGGACTCATACCACCGATTCTCGCACAAGGTGTGACCTCGCACGTTCGACGCGGCTGAGGTGGAGGTGCCGGGCCTGCTATCGCTGCTCGGCGATGATCCATCCGGACCGCATGCTGATGCGGCCTTCAAGCTCCAAGGAGCCCAGTTCGCGCATGATTCGCGAGATGGGATATTCTCCCGGATGCGTCTTGTCCATTAGATCGAGCAGATCGTCGGCGGAGACGTGGCCGTTTGCTTCGGCGCAAGTTTTAATGGCGGCGAGTATGGCATCGTCGGATTCGTCTGTCGATTCCTGCGGATGTTCGGTGTCGTCCGGCAGGTCGACATGTTGCGGGCGATGCGCGCTATGGCATAGTTCGTCGATCTCCGCCAGTGAGCAGATGATGGTGGCTCTGCCGTCTTGGATAAGGCGATTGCAGCCGGTGTTATGCGGCATGGTGATGTCTCCCGGCACGGCGAACAGATTGCGGTTGAGTTCGTTCGCCCAGCCTGCGGTGTTGAGCGCGCCGGAACGCGCACGTGCCTGCGCCACGATCAGAGTGGATGACAAAGCCGCGATCAGACGGTTGCGCAGCAGGAACCGTCTTGCCTCCGGCACGGTTCCGGGGCACAGTTCGGAAATCAAAGCGCCCGAATGGCTTTCGATCTGCTCGAACAGGTTCTGGTTGCTTTTCGGACCGATATGGTTCAGTCCGCCAGCGAATACGGCGACGGTGCGTCCCGCCAGAGCGGCGCTCATTTCGTCCATGGCTTTGACCGCGCCCCAATGCGCCGCGGCGTCGGTGCCCAGCGCGCCGCCGGATACCACCAGATGTCCGGCACGCGCCATCCGAAGGGCCAATTCGTGGGCGCTTTGCCTACCGTAGTCGCTTACGCCCCGTGAGCCGACGATACCCACCGGCTCGGGGCATGACACCAGCGCCTTCGGATCGCCTTTGCCCCATAGGCAGAGCGGGGAGGCCCAGTCGGTGCGCAGTGAAAGGTCGTTCAGTTGGCTGGGCCAACAGGGGTGATGCGGGGCGATGATCCACTGCGTGCCGTCTGCTGTGAACCAGTCTCGCAATGCGTCCGGATCCTTGCTGGGCAACGATGCCAGACGTTGCTGCCATGACACCAGCGAGCCATGGAACGAAGCCATTCCGCGGGCGTTGATGGTGCGTCCCCAACGAGTGACGCCGTTGATGAACGCCGCATCCAATGACGTGCAGGCCGCGGCCGTCACGTTTTCGTGATTGCCAGGGCCGCTGTCAGCGATCAGCTGTAGCGCGCTTGCCGCGGAGCCGGTGCCTTTGACCAGCGCGTACATCATCGCGTCGGCGCTGTCCAGGCAGAAGGTGAGCACCGCGCGGGCCAGGGTCTCGTCGTCGATCGTCACCATCATGCCAGCCTCGTTCTCATGGATATTCCCTGCATCATTTCCTCAGGTCCTGGGGAAGTCTTTCCCGCCAGATCGGATAATGTCCACGCAAGCCGCATGGCACGGTCGGCGCCACGCAGGCTCAGCCGCTCGCTCGCCAAGGCGCGGTTGACCAATTCGATGGCCTTGGGGGAGGTGTTGGCTCTCAGCCAGGTGCCGGTAGCCTGCGCGTTGCAGCACCAGCCGAATTCGCGGAACCGTTCCTGCGCCATCTGCCGGGCAACGATGACACGCAGACGTATGGCATGGCTCGAATCGCCGGAGGGAGCGTTCCCCGGACTTATCCGCTCCACCGGAGGCACCTCGATCTGGATGTCGATACGGTCGAGGATCGGTCCGGAAAGCCGGCTGAAATACTTGACGCGGTCCTTTTCTCGGCAGGTGCAGCGCTCGCCGTTGCCGTACGCGTAGCCGCACGGGCAGGGATTCGCCGCCATAATCAGTTGGAAGCGAGCCGGATAGTATGTGGTGCCTTTCGCTCTGGAAATCGCGACATATCCGGATTCCAAAGGTTCGCGCAGCGTCTGCAGCGTACGCGCCGAGAATTCCGGAGCCTCGTCCATGAACAGGATGCCGCGATGCGCGCGGGTGATGGCTCCGGGCTGGGCCAATCCCGCGCCTCCACCCACCAGCGCGGCGGTCGACGCGGTATGGTGGGGCGCCTCGAACGTCGCTGATTCCGTATCCGGGAAGCGTGCCGCATAACGAACGAATCGAGGCCACTTCAAGCTGTTCCGTCTCGTTCAAAGGACTCATGATGCCGGGAATGCGCGAAGCGAGCATGGTCTTGCCTGTGCCGGGCGGACCGGTCATCATCAGATGATGGCCTCCGGCGGCAGCCACCTCCAACGCCCATTTGGCCGCTTGCTGGCCCATCACTTCGCTCATGTCGCCGGGCGGAGGGCACATGCCCGTGGCGCCGACATCGGCGTTCACGGCATGCGTGGCTTCGGGAATCCGGTAGTCCGCATCGCCTCCCATCAGTTCGATGAGCTCTCCGACATGCCTCACGCAGATCGCCTTGACATCCGGAACGAGACGGGCCTCATCAAGGTTGGCGTAAGGCACGATGATTGTTGCGATTCCCTGCTCCCGCGCATGCAGCATGATGGGCAGCAGTCCGTTGATGGGCAATACGGTGCCGTCAAGATTCACCTCGCCAAGCACGATGGTGCCGGCCAGACAGTCATGGGCGATTGCGCCGGCCGCGCTGAGCACGCTGGCCGCGATGGCCAGATCATGCGAAGAGCCTTTCTTCGGCATGGACGCTGGGGAGAGATTGACCGTGACACGGGTTTCCGGCCATTTGAAACCACTTGCCTGGCATGCCGACTTGACCCGTTCGCGCGCCTCGGACAATGAGGTGTCGGGCAGGCCGATGATGGAGAAATAGGGAAGTCCAGGGGATACGAACGCTTGAATCTGGACGATGAAGGCTTTCAAACCGATCAGTCCTACGGAAAGGGCGCTGCCGATGGCCATCAGAACGCTCCCTCGATATGATGCAGCAAAGGTCTGTCTCCCTGCACCACGACGGTGACGACGTCAAAACGCACGCCACTGTTCGGCATGCGGTGCTCCGGCGCCGTCAGCCATTGCACGGCGGCATGGCGCAGATTGATTTGCTTGGAAGCGGTCACCGCCTCCTGAGGGGTGCCGTAGCGCATCGTACGTCTGGTTTTGACCTCGACGAAAACGATCTGGCCCATCGGATTGCGCGACACGACGTCGAGTTCGCCGTATCGGCAATGCCAGTTGCGGTCGAGCGTCCGCCACCCTTGGCTTTCCAACCATGCGGCGGCGTACTGTTCTCCCAGCTCGCCGATCTGTCGGGAACGCAGCGTGCTGTCATGCAGACGCCGCGCTAGGGAATCGAGAATCTGCTCCGGCGGCTGCGTTGGGGCCGGAACATCATGTGATGATGAATGGTTCATGGCCCTAGTCCAACAGACAGAAGCCACGCATGACAAGGCCGATGGGCTAATGTGGATAACTTACGTATCTCGGGCGTGTCGTGGATAGTCGGTGGATGAGTCGACGCTATCCACACCTATCCACAACACGATCCAAGGCCTCTGTGCGAAAAGAGTGACCGATGAACCGTCAACGACGGGTCAAAGCGGTCAATTCGTCGAGATTGAGTTCGAAGCTCACGCCTCGTTCCTCATGATTCGGCTGATACTGGGTGCTTTCCATCGCATGGCGGACGAACTCGCCGGCGATGTTCGCGGCCTCGGCCAGAGGACGGCCAGCCATCACCGCGCCGCACAGCGCCGACGCGAACGCGTCGCCGGTGCCGTGGGTCATGAACGGCAGCTTGGCATGCGCCAGCTCCTGTTTTCCGGCGACGCCTGTCGAAGCTGACGCCACATAGTTGCGAATCATGCCATCCCCTCGATCGATGCCCTTAAGCACCACGTTCTTCGCGCCGGCGGCAAGCAACGCCCCAAGAATCTCATCCACCTGCGCGTCGTCGATATCCTGGCCTGGATAGTCACGGCCCGTCAAAATGGATGCCTCGGTAAGATTCGGCATCAGCGCATCCGCGCCATCCACCAGCGTGCCCATCGCCCGACACAGCTCAGGAGTGTACGTGGCGTAGATTTCTCCGCCGTCGCCCATCACCGGATCCACCAACCGCAAGGCATGCGGATACTCCGCGTATAGGCGTTTGATGATTGCGACCTGGTCCGCGGAACCAAGAAAACCGGAATAGACGCCATCCAAATCGACGTTCTCCTGACGCCATGCGTCCAGATAGCCGTCCAGAATCTCGGTCGTATCGTGGAACGTGAATACCTCGTAGCGCGTGTGCGCGGAAAACAGCGCCGTCGGCACCGGACAAACGTCGCAGCCGGCCGCCGACAGAATCGGAATGGCCGCCGTCAGCGAACACTTGCCATAACCGCACATGTCATGCACCGCGGCGACGCGCGGAATATACCGCGGATCACGGTCGTACAGAATCTCATCGCTCATATCGGAACCTCTCTTGCGATTTGCCTGCCCATGACTTTAGCCGTTCCCCTGACCTGACGCGCATCCGTTCCTCACGGTGGGTCACCGGCATGCGGGACTTCGGCGTGTCGAATGGTTCCGAATGGTTTTTTCAACGGTTGGGGGAGTGGGGAAAGCCAATGATTCCAACGGTTTATAAGGGGATATAGGCAAGTGCGATAACGTTCGGCTTGCGTTGCGCTCGCCGGCCGGTTTATTGTCGCTACCAACACCTGGCCAAGCGCCCTACACGGCAGGGCGGGTGGCCAACCAAGACGAGAACAACGAACCCTTATCCAAGGAGAGCGCATCATGGCAAACAAGAACTATCGTTTCGAAACCCTGCAGCTGCACGTCGGCCAGGAGCAGGCCGACCCGGCCACCGACTCCCGCGCGGTGCCGATCTACCAGACCACCAGCTACGTCTTCCACAACTTCGACCACGCCGAGGCCCGCTTCGGACTGGCGGACCCGGGCAACATCTACGGCCGTCTGACCAACTCCACCCAGGGCGTGTTCGAAGACCGCATCGCGGCCCTCGAAGGCGGCACCGCGGGCCTGGCCGTCGCGTCCGGCGCGGCCGCCGTGGAATACGCGGTGCGCAACATCACCCAGTCCGGCGACCACATCGTCGCAGCCAAGAACGTGTACGGCGGCACCTTCAACCTGCTGCGCCACACCCTGCCGCGCGACGGCATCACCACCACCTTCGTCTCCGCCGAGAACCCGCAGGAGTTCGAGGACGCCATCCAGGAGAACACCAAGCTCGTCTACTTCGAGACCTTCGGCAACCCGAACGCTGATCTGCCGGACTTCGAGGCAATCTCCGAAATCGCCCACAAGCATCACCTGCCGGTGATCGTGGACAACACCTTCGCCTCCCCGTACCTGTTCCGCCCGCTGGAGCACGGCGCCGACGTCGTTGTGGAATCCGCCACCAAGTTCATCGGCGGCCACGGCACCACCCTCGGCGGCGTGATCGTGGAAGGCGGCAAGTTCAACTGGGCCGAAGTGCCGGGCAAGTTCCCGACCCTGACCGAGCCGGATCCGTCCTACCATGGCCTGAACTTCTATGAGGCCCTCGGCGGCGCCGCCTTCGTGACCCGCGTGCGCGCCATCCTGCTGCGCGACACCGGCGCCACCCTGTCCCCGTTCGCGGCCTTCCTGCTGCTGCAGGGCACCGAAACCCTGTCCCTGCGCGTCGAACGCCACGTCCAGAACGCGCTGAAGGTCATCGACTACCTGAAGACCGTGCCGGAGGTCGAGTCCATCTCCCACCCGTCCATCGAAGGCCGCAAGGACAACGACCTGTACAAGAAGTACTTCCCGAACGGCGGCGGTTCCATCTTCACCTTCGACATCAAGGGCGGCAAGGACGCGGCACGCGTGTTCATCGACAACCTGCACCTGTTCAGCCTGCTGGCCAATGTGGCCGACGCCAAGAGCCTTGTGATCCACCCGGCCTCCACCACGCACTCCCAGGAGACGCTGGAGGAGCTCGAGGACCAGGGCATCCACCAGGGCACCATCCGCCTGTCCATCGGACTGGAGAACATCGACGACATCATCGAGGACCTCGAAAGCGGCTTCAAGGCCTTGCGCGAATCCGGTCTGGCCAAGTGACTTTGGTCTGAAACAACTGTCGGGCGGTCCGCTGCACCATGAGAAGGGGGTGTTGCGGGCCGCCCGCTTTGCACTGCGCTTGTAACGCGGATGGGATAAAATTTTCGCTTATTGCGATATGGTATGTCGCAATTTGATACATCGAAAGAAATTTCTTGCGATTTCTTTACAAATCGTAGGAAAAGCAAGATGATTTTGCTATTTTGGTAAAAAAGAGAGAAGAAGACTGTATTATGGCGCAGGACGTCAAGAACGATATCAAGAAAGCTATTCAGGTCAACACCATCCCGTTGATCGCGGTCATGACCGCGGTCACCACCGTGCTGACCATGTTCGTGAAGATTCCGACCCCGACCCGTGGATACCTCAACCTGTCCGACACGATGATTTTCTTCAGCTCCTATGCGTTCGGCCCGTGGGTCGGCGGCATCATCGGCGGTCTTGGACCGGCGTTGTCCGACCTCATCTCGGGATACCCGCAGTGGGCAATCTTCACCTTCATCATCGACGGTCTGCAGGCGGTGCTCGTGGGTCTGCTGGTCCGTGAATTCAAGCCGGCCAACGTCGTCATCGGCTCTCTGGTGGCCGGCGTGTGGAAGGTGTTCGGCTACTTCATCGCCGGCGGCATCCTGTCCGGCTTCGGTCCGGCCCTAGGCGAAATCATCGGCAACTCATTCCAGATGGTTGTCGGCCTGATCGTTGGCTTCGCACTGTTCTCCGCGGTGCGCAAGGCTTATCCGCCGCTGGTGCGACTCGGCAACCTCAGCGTCAAGGCCGGCGAGTGATACATTATTGTCTTGCATAAATAAAGCCCGTGGGTTCACCGATGAACGGCGATTCCACGGGCTTTATTTATACATATTCGTTCATATAGTATCCGTAGTGGCTGTGTTCGCGGCCGGTGCAATGGGCTGATGTGCTGAAAGATATGGAGAAGAGCGCATGATCACGGTACGTGATTTGAGTTGGCAGTATGAGCCATTGGTGGATGGCGGCAAGCCGGTGGATAGCCTCAAGCATGTCAGCTTCGATATCAAATCAGGCTCGTTCGTGGGCGTCATCGGACCGACCGGCGCCGGCAAATCCACCCTGTGCATGGCTTTGGCTGGAATCATCCCGAATCTGGCGGACGGCACCATGACCGGACTGGTGGAAGTCAACGGCATGAACACCAGCCGTCATTCCGTATCGGCGTTGTCCGAACGTATCGGCTACGTGCAGCAGGATCCCGAAGCGCAGCTGTTCTGTGCGAGCGTTGAGGATGAGATCGCCTTTCCTTTGGAAAACCGCGGCATCGCACCGGACATCATCGACAAGCAGATCGACGTCATGCTCGATCTGGTCGGCATGACCGGCTACCGCAAGCGCATCGGGAATCGCCGACACGGCCCGCAGCCCCATCGGCGAGGTGTCGGGCGGGCAGATGCAGCGTGTGGCCATCGCGGCGGCATTGGCGGCGGAACCCGACGTGCTCATCCTTGACGAACCGACTGCGGCGCTCGATCCGGAAGGCAAGCAGGAAGTCTTCGATGTGCTTGAACGCATCCGGCAGACCCGTTCCATGACGGTGATCATGGCGGAACAGGACACGGAGCATATCGCCTATTGGGCCGACCAAGTGCTGTTCATGGTCAATGGGGAATTGGTGCGCAACGGCGACGCCAGCCTGTTCGTCCGTGAAAAAGGACTGCTGGAATCCTCCGGCGTGCAGGTCGCGGACGATCCGCTGCCGCAGGTCAAGGCCGTACAGCAGGGCAAAAAGCATAAGAAGGACAAAAAGAATCAGCCGGAACGGTCCAAGGACGTGGTCATCAGCCTGGACCATGTCTCCTACCAATATGAGCGCGGCGGCAACGCATCGAAAGCTCTGGACGACGTGACGTTCGACATCGAACGTGGCTCATTCATCGGACTCATCGGACGTAACGGCTCCGGCAAGACCACACTCGCCAAACACCTGAACGGACTGATCCGACCCACGCAGGGCACGGTGACGGTGGATGGGCTCGACGCCTCCAAACACAGCGTCGGCGAAATGGCGGCCCACGTCGGATTCGTCTTCCAGAATCCCGACCATCAGATCTTCTGCTCCACCACCAAGGAGGAAATCGCATTCGGTCCTACCGCGCTTGGACTGGACGGAGCCACCGTGTTCAAACGTGTCGACGAGATGCTGACGCTGTTCGACCTGCACCGTTATGAAGACGTCTCGCCGGCCACGCTCGGCTACGGCGAACGCCGTGCGGTGGCGCTGTCATCCGTGCTTGCAATGCGCACGCCGATCCTCGTGCTCGACGAGCCTACGGCCGGTCTCGACCACCGTCTCGCAGCACGCTTCCTCGGCACCATCGAGAAACTCAACCAGCGCGGCGTCACCATCGTCATGATCAGCCACGACATGCGCGCGGTATACCGGTACTGCACGCATGTGCTGGAATTGGAGGACGGAAAAGTCGTGCAGTATGGGCCGATCGACAGGTCCGAAGCGGCGCAGAAGCAATCTCGGACCATCCGCAAACCGCGTAAATCCAATGGGCCCGTTTCGGCGACGCATGTGCTGCTGAAAGTCACCAAGCATGAGGAAGGACGACACTGATGGACGCCGATTTGTATGTACCGGGCGACGGCTGGCTGCATCGCGCCGACCCCCGTGTGAAATTCCTCATCACCGTGGTCATGTTGGTGTTGTGCCTGGTATGGCGCAACTGGGCGTTCATACTTGACGTTCTGATCATCGAACATCTCATGCTCATCACCGACGGCGTGCCGCTGAAACGCATCGGCTGGGTGTGGAAGATCCTCGCCGTGATCATCGTGTTCATCGTGGTGCTCTGGCCGATTTTCGACCCATCCGGCACGCACGTGCTGTGGCAGTGGGGATGGCTGAAACTCACGCGAGAGAACCTCGTCATGGCCGCGGTGATGGGATTGCGCATTCCGGCGCTCGGATTCGCGTGCTTCCTCACGTTGTTCACCACCAGCCAGACCAAGCTGATCCGAGGGCTCACCTCCCTGGGCATGCCGTACAAGGCCGGACTCACGCTCGCCACCGCGCTGCGCTACATTCCGGTGTTCTTCTCCATCCTCCAATCCGTATCGGCCGCGCAACGGGCCCGCGGACTCGACTTGAACGGCAAGAAAGACGCCACCGGCAAGAAACGCAACGTATTCGTACGCTTGGTGGACCGGTTCAAATCGTATCTGCCCATCATCATCGCGGTGCTGATCCGCGCCTACAAAATGAGCCAAAGCGTCGGCTGGGCTATGGAATCGCGCGGGCTCAACCTCCAAGGCGTGAGACGCACCTACCGCATACAGCTGAAGATGAGACTCTCCGATTGGATCATCCTTGCGGTCACCGTCGCCGCGACGGCAGGCAGCATCTGGCTGATGCTGTGGCAGTTCTGAGGCAGGCCAATGTTCCAGAACGAACAACGCATCACCATCACAGCACGCGACCTGAAAGTGGTCTCGGCCCTGCAATGCGACGGCCGTATGACCATGCAGGCGCTTGCCGACAAAATCGGCATTTCCGTCTACGCGGCTACGGAAAGCTACCGCAGGCTTACTGAATCCGGCATCATGAGCATCGTCCCGGTGTGCAATCCATTGAGTCTGGGCAATTACAGCCAGGTGCTGGTGGGACTTCGTCTCGACGGGAGCAGGGATGAGGCTCTTGCCATGCTCCAATCCATGCCACAGGTCACCTACGTGGTCTGCGCTCTGGGGGATGCCGACATCATCGCTGAGGCTGTGGTGTATTCGGCTGAAGGCATGGATCATTTCCTCAAACATGGTCTGCGCGCGTTGCCGGGATTGTCCCGTCTGCAGGTGTTCTCATGCGGACGACTGGTGCTTGATGACCACAATGTCAGCGTGGTGAACCGTCTGCTCGCCGCGCATGGCGAAACCGGCTTCCTGACCAAACGCGAGGCGAGTGTCGGCACCGATATTCCCTCGCATCGTCTGGATCCACGGTTCGTGCACACATTCAACGAACTGCAGAAGGACGGCAGGGCCAGCTATGCGTCGTTGGGGGAGCGTCTCGGCGTGACCCATACGGCGATTCGCGGCCGCATCAAAAAACTCGAAGATTCCGGCGTGATGCGCATTATGGCCACGGTAAGCCCCATGCGTTTGGGAGGATTCCGACAGGCATTCCTCGGACTTGGAGTGAAACCTCCATATCGGCTTGACTCCGAACAGCTTCTGGCCATCGACGAAGTGACGTACGCGATGAGTGGTGTCGGATTGAACGGTGCCGATTACCTGATTGAAATCATCGCCGACAACGATGAGGACCTATGGCGCGTGGTGGACGAATCCATTCGCCCATTGCCAGGCGTGGAACAGACCTGGTGGGCGTCCACCGTCAGTGTGGAAAAGGAGTCGTATTGGCTTGAGCCGCCGCACGAAGGCGTATTGCTAGGCGATTGACGATTGCCCGATGCTTGGAACATGGTTTCTGATCATCCAGTTTTCGCTGTTCCCGCGTTGATCTCATACTCAAGGATGAGTCGCGGTTCAGCAGGATTTCAGACCAACGCATGATGCCGTTGACGTCGAATGTTCCGTATGTTGGAAGTAACTTCGCAAAGAAAGGAACTTCCATGGACATCAGGGACGCCATCAAAGCCAATAACACTGCCATTGAAGCCATCGATCTTGTCAAGGACTACGGTTCCGGAAGCAACGCGGTGCATGCGTTACGTGACGTCAATATCGCCTTCGAACAAGGAAAATTCACCGTCATCATGGGCCCTTCCGGCTCTGGCAAATCCACGTTGATGCACACGCTGGCCGGACTTGATTCGGCCACTAGCGGACACGTCATGTTCGACGGCAAGGATCTGACCCGCATGAACGACGACCAGCTCACCCTGCTGCGCCGCCATCAGATCGGTTTCATCTTCCAAAGCTTCAATCTGCTGCCGATGTTTACTGCCGAACAGAACATTCTCATGCCCTTGACCTTGGCTGGAGCGAAACCAGACCGACAGTGGTTGCGTCTGCTGGTGGAAACGCTTGGCCTTAAGGAACGTCTTAACCATCGTCCGAACGAACTATCGGGAGGCCAACAGCAGCGTGTGGCCATCGCGCGAGCATTGATCACCAAACCGAAACTGGTGTTCGCAGACGAGCCCACCGGCAATCTTGACTCTGTATCAAGCGCCGAAGTGTTGAGCTTCCTGAAACGTTCCGTCAACGAACTTGGCCAAACCATCATCATGGTCACGCATGATGCGGTCGCCGCGTCTTACGCCGACCGTGCGCTCGTGTTCGCCGACGGCCAGATCGTGGCGGACGTGAACAAGCCGACAGCAGACCAGATGAGTGAACTGCTGATGAAGGAACGCGAAGCCGCCACAATGAATGTGGCTTCCGCGAGACATTCCCGCTAAACGCACTGTAGAAGCATTCGAAGAAGGAAACAGAATTAACCATGTGGTCCATCACTTTGAAACTCATGCGAAAAACCAAGCGCATGCTCATACCCGCAGGCATCGCCATCATGATCGGCACGGCGTTCATCGCCAGCACCTTCCTGTTCGGCAATGCCATGAACGACTCCCTGACACGGCAGATGACCGCCATGTTCGGAAACGCCAACTATGCGGTGACCGTCAACAGCTCCGACCTGAGCGATGAGGAACTCAACGAAGCGTACTCCAGCACTGTCGGCGACTTCCATCTCGACCAGATCGCCGGCATCGAAGGGGTTGACGGTGTCCGCGCCTCGGTGGAAACCGGCGTCAGCGTTTCCAGGGGGGGCAGCGCCATCAGCGGCGAGATCATCTCTACCGCGGCACAGAAGAACATGCTTCCCGTGAATATTACGGAAGGGGACCAGCCGAAGGACTCCAACGAAGTCGCACTGCCGGAAGACATGGCGAAACAGCTGAACGTCGGCATTGGCGACACTGTAAGACTGACCTCCCAATATGCGGTAGGCACCGATGGCAAAGCCAAAGCGGACAACGTGCGCGTGGTCGGACTCACCTCCGATCCGAACGGCGCCTACTCGTACTATGGTGGTGCGATCGTAGGATCCGACAATCTGCTTGCCGCAATGCAGGGAACGGACGATTTCGACACCACCGGAACAACAACGGTATACCTCGACCTTGCCTTGGATGGAAATAGCGTATCCGCAAAAACCATCAACAGTGTGAAAGCGTTGCTGCCAAAGCATTTCGATCTGATGTCGCGACAGCAGGTCAGTGACGAAAGCATCAAATCCTTAACCGGCAACCAAACCAGCATCGTCACCACATTCCTCATGTGCTTCGGCGTGCTTGCCATGTTCGTGGCGGCACTGGTGATCGCCAACACGTTCCAAGTACTCGTGGCGCAACGCCGCCGCACACTCGCCTTGCTGCGCACCATCGGCGCGAAAAAAGGCCAGCTGTATGGTTCCGTGCTGTTCGAAGCGGCAGTGCTTGGCTTCGTCGCATCCGTGCTTGGCGTGGTGCTGGGAAGTCTGCTCATGTGGGGCATGTGCGTCAGCGACATCATGCAAGAGGGTATGCGATTCAATTTCTCTTGGCAGGCCGCCGTCATACCTATTCTCTTCGGTATTGTGGTGACGGTGCTCGCATCCCTGGGATCCGCACGTTCCGCTACTGCGGTGACGCCATTGGAGGCATTGCGCCCGATTGAACTGACCGACAACCGTCGTTCCAGCCTCACGCGAGCCATAATCGGTATTCTGATGGTGGTGGTCGGTATCGCCATGGTGGTATTTTCCATCTGGCGGGTACAGGCCACCAATGGCGGCGAGGATGCGAGCAGCGATCAATTCACGATGATTCTGCTCGTAGCCATCGCCGGCGCCGCACTGGTGTTCCTCGGAATGGTGGTCACAGCGGTGTTCTGGATGCCGGCCCTCATGAAGGGAGTTGGAGCGTTGGCCTCGCTGACAGGACCTTCCGCAACGGTTGCGCACGCCAACATTCAGAAGAATCAGCGACGCATCGCAGCAACCGGTGCCGCTCTGCTCATCGGCGTCACCCTGGTTTCCACCATCGCAACCGGTGCCGCCAGCGCCAAAGAGACTATGAATGGTGCGCTCGCCACCCGTTATAGCGTCGACATCGTGGCCATGGGCGATGACATCAGCCAGCAAATGGTCAAGGATGTAGCCGACATCAACGGCGTGTCCGACACGTTGTATGCGCCGGCGGTTTCCGTGACCTTGGAGAAAGCGGATGGAACCCAGCCTACGTCCGCATTGCTGGTCGGCGTGAAGAATATCGATCAGGTCAAGCAGGTCATGCGTGCCAACTTGGGTAACGCCTCCATCGACAGTGATGGCGTGCTCATGCCAACATACAATGCGCAAACCGGCAAGGAACTGCAGTTCGCCAATGGTACGGCTGATTTCTCTACCGAATGGAACCAGGACGGCGACGCTACGCGTTCGCTGACATTGCAAGCAAACCAAGCCGACTACCGTCGCGTATCCGCACAGTATGGAGCTGTCGGATTCGTGGATGAAAGCCATTTCACCAATGGTGACCTCGATGCCGCCACCCATGTGCTGCTGGTCAAGGCGGATACTGACAAGTCGGGAGTTTCCGTTGACGGCATCTACAACGACATGCAGGCCGCATTGGAGAAGAGCACTGATGCGACAGTAACCGGACCGATCGCCGAACGCATCGTATGGGCGAAGATGATCGACTCCATGATGATGCTTCTGGTGGGATTGATCGCTGTGGCTGTGCTCATCGCACTTGTCGGCGTGGCGAACACGCTGTCCCTGTCGGTGATCGAACGCACCCGCGAATCGGCCACCCTGCGCGCCATCGGCATGACCCGCGGCCAGCTCAGGGCATCGCTCGCCATCGAAGCGCTGCTCATCTCGCTCGTCTCCGGCATCGCCGGCATCCTGCTCGGCACATTGTTCGGCTGGCTGGGCGCATACGTGGTGTTCAGCCTGTACGGCACCGTGGTGTTCCCCTTCGAATGGGGCGTCAACGGCATCGTGCTCGCCGTGGCCGCCGTGGCTGCGTTGCTCGCCAGCATCGCACCTGCCCGCAGAGCGGTCAAAGTACCGCCTGTTGAGGCGCTCGCAGAAGCTTAGGCGATAAACGGAATGCTCCTTCGAAAGAAGGAGCATTTTTGTTGCCGAATACGTTTTATGAAGATTTTATACGAGATGGTTTTCATAGGCGAACACGACGGCTTGGACGCGGTCGCGCGCATTGATTTTCGACAGGATATGCGCGACATGCGTTTTCACGGTAGGCAGGCTGATGAACAGCTTGTCCGCGATCTCCTGATTCGACAGGCCATGCGCGATTTCGATGAGCACCTCGCGCTCGCGGTCGGTCAGTTCGTCCAATTCCGGATCGGTGTACATAGTTGCCGTCGAAGCGGAAGCGGACGTTGCGGAAACGGGCGCTGCGGCGGCCGTTCCTGCGAAATCGCCATCCATCATCTTCTCTATAAGCCGTTTCGTGGCGGATGGCGCGATGATCGCGTTGCCTTGGTACACGGTGCGAATCGAATTGAGCAGCGTCTCCGGTTCCGTGTCCTTCAGCAGGAAGCCGGACGCGCCGGCGTTGATCGCGGCCATCATGTATTCGTCCAAATCGAACGTCGTCAGAATGATCACACGGGTATGCGCATCGTCAAGCGCGCTGCCATCGGGTGCGAAACGATGCTGCAACGCGCTGATCCGACGTGTCGCCTCAATGCCGTCCACACTGGGCATACGCACATCCATCAGCACCACGTCGGGATGCAACGTCTCCGCCAAAGCCACCGCTTCCGCGCCATCGCGCGCCTGGCCGACAACCGCCATATCCGGTTGCGAGCCGATCACCATCGCGAAACCGGCACGTACCAATTCCTGATCATCGGCGATGACCACACGAATCTTCTGTTCTTCACTCATACTCTCCACTTTATCGGCATTGTTCCGCTCACAGTGCAAAATAAACCCTTACATCTCCCTGAAAACTTGAACCGGCTATCGAGACACGCGCTGCAGCTGCTCCTCCAGCGGTGCTGCGGGCCTCAACTGCAGTTCGCTCGCGCTACCGGCGTGAGCGTCATCGCTGAAACCAGTCTCACGAAGCACTCCGAGCAGTTCGCGCATACGCTTAAGCGCGGCGCGCCCCTGTTCTCCGATGGCTTTGAACGCTGCGGAAATCTCGTCGGCAGTAGGCTCTTTGCCTTGTGCTTCGGCAGCGTCCAACATGCGGATACCATCGACGGCTTGACTAATCACGCTGTTCAGCGTGGCGGTGACTTCAGCCTGAATGCTGGCACTGATACGGTCGCGTTCCATATTCGCCGCGAGAATACGCTGCTTCTCCTGCTCGGCCACCAGCGCTTCCTCTCGCGCCTGCAACACCAGTGCGTTTGAATCACTGGAGCGAGTCCAACGCGCCCATGCCATAATGCCGGCGCACAGTATCAACACCGCAACCGTATACATAACGCCGGTAAAAAACGCCGCAGTACTGCTTGACGCGGCTGAAACCGGTTTTGTCAAGCCCACGGAAGCGGTGATGGCGCCGAACAAGGTAATGTATCCGTGTTGATCGGCCGCGATTTTCAAGCCCATCAGCACCGAACAGGTGACAGCGGCAGGACCGGTCCAACGCCATGCGTGTTCACGCCCATACAATACGGCTGAATACAGTGCGCACAGCGACGCTACGATGTGCCCGACCTCAATCGATCCCAAAAACACCAATTGCACAACCGACAATACGAACACAATAAGCGCGCAAGTCTCGGGGAACCTGCGTCGAAGGGACAGCGCCAATATGCAGCAGGTAGCGATCGCATGAGAGAGCTGCGCAAGAGGTGAACTATCAAAAAGGAACGTAATCGACATGCGATTCAGCAGCGTGACCAATGCCACGGCACCAACGGTATCCATGAGCACATAATGATGCTGCGTCCACGCGGAAACACGTTCCACCCAATTCAGCCTTCGCGCATTGGATGTATTTGCAGGTTCCACGGATTTCAGTTTCAACGATTTGAGCAAATCATGCAGATTGGGTGCGGTGATGCGCAAATGTTGCAGGGCATTCGAACGATGATCGCGACCGGTCGGTTGGTTGGTTTCCTGCGTCCGCTCCGATGGTTGATCTGGGATTCGCGCCGATATGTTAACGGCTGTGTGAGACGCGATTGCTTCGTCGGATAATTCCGCTGTGCTGGATATGGCAGTTGTGTTGCACGATTCGGACTGTTCCGGGGCATACTGTTCGCCGGTTTCGTCTGTCACCTGTTCTTTACCGCCGTAAGGCAGGGTGGCCATGACTTCGAAGCCTCCGCCGAGTCGGGGGCCAGCCTGCAATGAGCCTCCGGCCGATTCGATGCGTTCCTTCATGCCCAGCAGGCCGTAACCTGGCGTATGCCCGTCGATATTGGCCGCCGCGCCATGACCATTGTCGGTGATGGTCACAGTGAGCAAACCGTTGTTCCATAACTCTTCAATATGTACATCGACGTGCGGCCCCGCATACTTGCGGATATTCGTCAGCGCCTCCTGCACTACATGGTAGGAAGCTATCGAGGCTTGTTTGCTGAGTTGTTCTGGGCTGGCGGTGCCGGTGATATTCCGTCGGATTCGAATGTCGGGGGAGACGTGTTGCGCTTGTTCCACAAGATTGCCGATATCGTTATAATCGGCGTGCGGTGAACCCCCGAATACTCCCAGAAGACGTTGCATGTCATGCAGTGCGCGTTCCGATTCGTGTCGAATCGTCTCCATGGTGTTTCTGGCAACCGCGGGATCATGCGTGCCTGCATAGCGACCGCCGTCAGACTGCACGATGATGATCGACAGGGTGTGCGCCACCACATCGTGCATGTCACGTGCGATGCGTGCGCGTTCCGCCAACGCGGCGATATCGCGTTCATTCTGGTCTCGCGCGGCGATTGCCTCATTGCGTTCCCGCATCATGCGAATGGTTGCCAGACGGGCACGCTGCCAGAACGCTACAATGACGGTGGAAATAATGCATACTTCGAAAATCGGCGTCAGCACCAGCATGGATTGCGCCATCATGTCGGCGACTTCCGACATGGATGTTCCTGTGTAGATGGAACCGAGAGTGTCTTCCGTGGCCATAACGCCATTCGGATTTGAGCCATTCCAGCTGCTCCATGTATGCACTTTGCCTCCGGTGAGCAGCGGTCCATTGGACATGGTCCATGCCGCCAGCGCCGAAGCCAGAAGACCGATGGACAACGCCAGAATAATGAAGGCTTTCGTGTTTTTGGGATTGCCGTAGACGATCACCGAATACAGCATGAACAATGCCAGAATATCGGCGCCCAACAGGCAAGGGCCGAATATGAGATGCGCCAAGGTCAATGCCACGCAGAGCAACGCTCCGGTCTGCGGCCACCATCGACGGATCAGCAGCGGAATAAGCATTGCCGCTTCCCATGCCATCTGCGTGGAAGGCTTAAGGTCAAACAGCAATCCCGGATTATAGGTGATGCCGCCGGTCACGCCGAACAGCAGAACACCTATGACAAGCGTGATGATGAGATCGCCTGCGAAGACATGACCATGCATCCACGACAAGAGACGCTGCTTGAGATTCGACATACGTTCCACCCTAGCGCCAGATATGCTGTGACGCCATCATGCGCGGGAATGAAATAGCGGCAGGATAAAGCCGCTTTTGTGAGGTAAGGTTGTCTCCGCATGTGGGTGGGATGGAAGCCATCAAGAAGTCACTACCCGGATTGAACATGCCGATGACGCCAAAGGGAAGGTGAATGCATGACGTTGCTGAGCGAATACTACGTGCCCGGATTGCATATTGAGGATCGTTCCATCAAGGTGCCGTTGGATTGGACGGGCCACGAGCCCGGTCATGGGTTCGATGGCGAATCAATCAGCCTGTTCTACCGTGTGGTCACCGCTCCCGAACATGTGCATGATGATCTTCCGCTGCTCGTGTTCCTGCAGGGTGGTCCCGGTGGTTCCGGCCCCCGTCCGCTCGGTCCAAGTTCCGATGGTTGGATTGAGGAGGCCATCAAGCATTTCCGTGTGGTGTTGCCGGATCAACGTGGTACTGGGCGTTCGTCTCGTGTCGATACGCATGTGATTGAGGGTATGGATGGCGGCGGCAAGGCCGGTGCCGCGTTTTTGAAGCGCTTCCTCGCCGATTCGATCGTTCGTGATTTCGAGCATCTGCGTCGTACCGAATTCGGGGGCGCACGTTGGGCCACGCTTGGTCAAAGCTATGGCGGATTCCTGACGCTGACGTATCTTTCGCTGTTCCCGCAAGGGGTTATCGCCAGTTTCACCACGGGCGGCATTCCTCATGTTCCCGCCGATGCGACCGACGTGTACCGTCATACGTTCCCGCGCATGGCGGCAAAGACGAAGCAGTTCTACGAGCGTTACCCGATCGATGTCGAACGTGCCGCGGCCGTCGCCGACATTCTGCAGTCGCGCAAGGTCGCATTGCCGAACGGCGATCCGCTCACGGTGGAACGCTTCCAATGCTTGGGATCCGATTTCGGCATGAAGCCAAGTTTCGAACGCGTGCATTGGATTCTTGACCAGGCATTCCTCGACGGCGACGGTTCGGCCTCGACCTCGGCGGAACTGTCTGACGAATTCCTGTCTTCCGTGATGGATGCGACCTCGTCTCGCCCGCTGTACTGGCCGTTGCAGGAGTTCATCTACGCCAACGGCGAGCTGGAAACGCCGATTTGCTGGGCCGCCCAGCGCGTGCGCGGCGAGCATCCGGAATTCGCGGGTGACATCCGTCCGCTTAATTTCACCGGCGAGGCCATGTTCCCGTGGATGTTCGAGCAGGAACGTGCGTTGCGTCCGTTCAAACCGGCCATGGACGTGCTTATGGAAGACACGCATTTCGGCACGATCTACGATGCCGACCAGTTGGCGCGCAATGAGGTTCCGCTGCAGGCTGCCGTCTATTTCGACGACATGTACGTAGATTCTGGATTGCAGCTCGACACGCTGTCCCGCGTCGGTCGTTCACATTATTGGACCACCAACGAATTCGAGCATGACGGCGTGCATGGTTCCGTGGTCTTCAAACGCCTGTTCAACGAAGCACTGAACAGGGGAGATCTGGAAGAACTGTTCTGACGCAGACAATCCATCCATATATCGATATCAAATAGGAACCGGGAACAACAAGGAGAAACCATGTCCAACCCAACCATCGGATTCATCGGATACGGCAACATGGCACAGGCCATTGCCGAAGGACTTGTCGCGGCAGGTGCAATCGACGGTACTGACATCGTGGCGTGCGCCGCGCATTACGACAAACTGGAGAAAACCACGGCGAAGGTTGGTGCCACACCGCTGCGCACCGCTGCCGAAGTCGCAGACGCGGCCGACGTTGTCATCATCGCCATCAAACCGTACCAGATTGAAAGCGTCATCAAACCAATCGCCGGCGCGCTCGCTAACGAAAGCACATTCGTCGTATCCATTGCGGCAGGCTGGGATCTCGCCAGATACCGTGAACTGTTCGGCGCCGATTTCGGCGCGATGCACATCCAGTGCACCATTCCGAACACGCCGATGGCCGTCGGCAAAGGCGTGCTCGTCACGGAAACCGACAACACGCTGACCGACGCGCAAAACGAGACGTTCGAAAAGCTGTTCTCATCGATCAGCCTCATCGAACGCGTCGACTCCGCGCATATGGGCATCGGCATGTGCATCGCCGGCTGCGCGCCCGCATTCACCGACATGTACATCGAGGCGCTCGGCGACGCGGGCGTGAAATACGGTCTGCAACGCGCCACCGCCTACCGTCTGGCCGCAAAGATGGTGGAAGGCGTCGGCGCACTGTACCTGGCCAACGAAACCCATCCGGGTGCCATGAAGGACGCCGTCTGCTCTCCAGGAGGCACCACCATCAAGGGTGTCGCATCGTTGGAGGAAAGCGCGTTCCGTGGTGCCGTGATCAAAGCGGTCGACGCCATCGAAGCCTAATACTAAACTAAGGAACCATGTCTCTTACTATCGGAATCGTCGGACTGCCGAACGTCGGCAAGTCCACCATGTTCAACGCATTGACCCGTAACAACGTGCTGGCGGAAAACTATCCGTTCGCCACCATCGAGCCGAACACCGGCATCGTGCCGCTGCCGGACAACCGTCTGCCGGTGCTCGCCAAGCTCGTGCACACCGAGAAGATCGTGCCGGCAACCGTCACCTTCGTCGACATCGCAGGCATCGTCAAGGGCGCCTCCGAAGGCGAAGGCCTGGGCAACAAGTTCCTCGCCAACATCCGCGAGGCCGACGCGATCTGCGAGGTCGTACGCGCCTTCGAAGACGACGACATCGTCCACGTCAACGGCAAGGTCGATCCGGCCGACGACATCGACACCATCAACACCGAGCTCATCCTCGCCGACCTGCAGACCATCGAGAACGCGCTGCCGAAGCTGGAGAAGGATCTGCGCGGCAAGAAGATCGAGCCGGCCTACATGGACGCCGTCAAGCAGGCCAAGGAGATCCTCGAAGCCGGTGAGACCATCGACAAGGCCGCCCGCGAAGGCCGCTTCGACAAGGACTCCGTCTACGACCTGCACCTGATGAGCGCCAAGCCGTTCATCTACGTGTTCAACGTGGACGATTCCGAACTGCAGAACCAGGATCTCAAGACCAAGCTCGCCGCCTCCGTGGCTCCGGCTCCGGCCATCTTCCTCAACGCGCAATTCGAAGCCGACCTGACCGAACTCGACGAGGACGACGCGCGCGAAATGCTCGCCGACGCCGGCCTTGAGGAATCCGGCCTCGACCAGCTGGCACGCGTCGGCTACGACACGCTCGGTCTGTCCACCTTCCTCACCGCAGGCGAGAAGGAAGTGCGCGCATGGCAGATCCACAAGGGCTACACCGCCCCGCAGGCCGCCGGCGTGATTCACACCGACTTCGAAAAGGGCTTCATCAAGGCCGATATCGTCTCCTATGACGATTTCGTTGCCGCCGAAGGCTCCATGACGAAGATCAAGGAGGAAGGCAAGCTCCGTCAGGAAGGCCGCGACTACGTCATGCAGGACGGCGACATCGTCGAATTCAAGTTCAACGTTTCCAAGTAGGGTCTTCAGACCCTAGAAAACGGCGTGATTCCAAGGGTTCCGGGGTGTCGGAACGTTGGAATCGCGCCGTTTTTCGATTCGCGGAAAACCGCCGTTTTACGCACGTATTCCGCCGTTTTACGCGGCGATAGAGTGTAAATAGAGTGTAATTCCGGAAAACCCCGGAGTACGCTCGCCGTAACGGTTCTCGCCATGTGCGTGGACGCTCATTGAGTGCTCTCGGACACAAGGAGAACACCATGACGGCGAAGACCACACGGAAGACGGGCGGACGTTCGCGGCGCACGAAGGGCACGGGCGGCATCATCCACCGCGCGGATGGACGATGGGAGTTCCGCCGCGAAATCGGCCGGGATCCCGCCACCGGCAAACGACGGTTCATAGCGGCGAGCGGCCGCACCAAGGCCGATGCCCGCGAACGGTTCGGCGCGAAGGTCGCCGAGATGGAGCGCACCGGCCTGTTGCCCGGAGCCAAGAGCCCGTACCTGAAGGACTACGCGGAGCGCTGGCTGGAGGAATACCGGCTCAACGTCAAACCCACCACATACCGCACACGCGCCGGCAGGATCCACGCGTGCATGGAGGTCATCGGCTGTATCCGCCTCACGGACCTGACACCTGACCATATCCGCAAGTGCATGCGCGTGCTCTCCAAGCGGCTCGCTCCCTCCACGCTCAAGGACCACTTCGTGAGCCTGAAGATGATGCTTGACCAGGCGGAGCTCGAGGAGCTCATCCCCGTGGATCCATGCCGCAGGGTCAAGCCGCCAAGGGTGGAGCCCACCGAGACCAGGATCCTCTCACCCGACCAGCCGAAACAGTTGATCGAGGCCGTGCCCAACCGCGGCGCGAAACGCCGCGGCCCGGCCCTGACCGTGGACGTGGACGAATCCTGGATGCTGCTGTTCGAACTCGCGTTCGCCGCCGGCATGAGGGAAGGCGAACGATACGCGCTCATGCCCTACGAGCTGGAGCAACGCGACGGCGTGCCCGGCATCAACGTGCAGCAGCAGATCCAGCAATACGGCAAACCGGAGGACGCCGTGAT
>OMAA01000170.1_pt1 | contig 33810 bp, 30 predicted proteins | sample 1674191 | NCBI WGS metagenome assembly OMAA01 (sample SAMEA103958152, study PRJEB25191) | human gut metagenome | biome: human-associated habitat [ENVO:00009003]; feature: intestine environment [ENVO:2100002]; material: feces | place: Germany | collected 2013/2015
GTCGTTGAAGTAGGCCGGGACGGTGATGACGGCTTCGGTGACGGTGCCGCCGAGGTAAGCCTCTGCGTCAGCCTTCAGCTTCTGCAGGATCATCGCGGAGATCTCCTGCGGGGTGTATTTCTTGCCGTCGATGTCGACTTTATAATCGGAACCCATGTGGCGCTTGATGGAAGCGACGGTGCGGTCATGGTTCGTGACAGCCTGACGCTTTGCGACCTGACCGACCATACGCTCGCCGGTCTTCGAGAATGCCACAACGGACGGGGTGGTGCGGTTGCCTTCCGCGTTTGCGATCACGACGGGCTCGCCGCCTTCCATAACAGCCACGCAGCTGTTGGTCGTACCAAGGTCAATACCAATAATCTTGCTCATAATAAATTTCCTCCTATATGAATGCCTGTATTTACAAATTTATATCATACCGGATCTCCGGCGGGGATGCGTGTTAATTTGCGACCTTTACCATTGCGAACCGGACGACCTTTTCGCCGACCTTGAAGCCCTTCTGGAAGACCTCTGCAATGACGTTTTCACCGAGGCTCTCGTCCTCGATGTGCATGACCGCGTTGTGCAGCTGCGGATCGAAATGATCGCCCGCCGCGCCGAAGCTTTCGACGCCCAGCTTTTCCATCACGGAGACGAGCTGGTTCATCGTCATCTCCACGCCCTTTTTAAAGGCGGCGTCCTGCGTTTCCTGGGCCAGCGCCCGCTCGAGATTGTCGTACACCGGGAGGAATTTCTCCACGGTCTCGGACCGGATCTCGGTATAGAGGTTGTCTTTTTCCTTCTGGCTGCGCTTGCGGTAGTTGTCGTATTCTGCGGCCAGCCGCAGGTAGCTGTCATGCTCCTGGGCCAGCGCCTGCTGCGCCTTTCCAAACTCGGATGCTTCCTGCTGCTTGGCGTCCTCTGGCTTTTTTTCCTCGGGCTGCTTCGCGGCTTCCGCTTCGGGCTTGGCCTGCGCGGCGGTCTGCTCGTTCTGCTCGGCTGCGGAAGCTTCCTTTGCCTTTTCTTCCGAAGCCGGGCTGCTGTTTGTTTTCTTACTCATATCTTCTATGCCTCCGGATCATGGTGCTTGTTGTCCGGCTCCTCCAGAGCCGGGGTCTGGTTTTTCTGGAACATCCGGCTGAGGTTCTCAGCGAAATAGCTGAGCCGGGCGGTGATCTGTGCGTAATCCATTCTTGTCGGGCCGACCACGCCGATCAGGCCCTGCATCCCGTCGCCGATGTCGAACTTCGTCATGACGACGCTGGTGTCCTTGAGCTCCTTCGAGACGTTTTCCGGACCGACCAGGATCTGCGTCCGGCTGTCGGAGGAGAGCGCCGCGGGGAGGTTGGAGACCACATCCTCATCGAGGGTGGTCAGCATTTTCTGCGCCTTGTCGATGTCGTGGTATTCCGGCTGACCGAGGAGCCTGGCCTGGCCTGTCATGTAGACCTCGCTGCGCTCCTGATGCAGCAGCGTCGTCACAAAGTCCATGATGACGGGGACGAGGCTTGCCGCGTTCCCGGCGCTTCTCGTCACGCGGGACAGAAGCTCCGGCGTCAGCTGGTCGGCCGTCAGCTCCGTGACACTCGCGTTCAATACCGCGCCGAGCAGCTTCAGATCCTGCTCCGTCAGCTCGACCGGGAGCCGGATGAGCTTGTTCTTTACGGAGCTGTCGCTCAGCATCACCACGAGGATGAAGCTGCCGCTGTCCGCCAGGATCAGGTCGAACCGCCGCGCCGTCAGCCCCGCGGGCCGCGCCGCCATGGCGTAGGCGGGCAGATTCGTCATCTGCGAGACGAGCTTGCCGACCTGGGAGACGACCTTGTCGACCTCCTGCATCTTGAGCTCCATCGCCTGGTTGATGGACTTGGCCTCGTCGGTGGACAGGCGGTAGTCCTGCATCAGCTCGTCGACGTACAGCCGGTATCCGGCAGGGGACGGGATCCGTCCGGCCGAGGTGTGCGGCTGCTCGAGATAGCCGAGCGTGGTGAGGTCCGCCATTTCGTTGCGGATCGTTGCGGAGGAAAAGTCCATGTCCGGCATCTGCGCGATCGTCTTGGACGCGACCGGCTCCGCCGTGCGGATATAAAGATCTACGATCGCCCGCAGGATCTTCTTTTTCCGATCGGAAAGCTCCATGTCTGTTCCTCCTTTTCGCATTAGCACTCCATTTCCCTGAGTGCTAACCGAAGTGTACCACCGCCTGCCCGCAATGTCAAGACCTGCAGACTTAAATTATTTGTGAACAATTCATATCTTATGTATGAAGGCGGAAAAACACGCCGCAGCGGCCGCTGCGGCGTGTGAAAAACCGTTATCCGAACAGAAGCTGCATCATCAGCGGGATCGTCAGCATACACGCGAGTGTGCTGACAAAGACCCCCGCGGAGGCGACGGATTCATCCGCCCCGTACTGGTAGCTGAGGATGGTGGTATTGGTGGCGACGGGCATGCACAAAATGACCATCAGCACGTGGAACGTGAAGTCGTTCGTCAGCACGTGCCGCAGCACGAAAAACGCCGCGAGCGGCACGAGGACCATCTTGAGAATCGTCAGCGCGTAGATCCGCCAGCTGCCGAAGATCTGCCCGAAGCGCATCTGCGCGAGCGAGCAGCCGACGATCAGCATGACGATCGGGCTTGTGATGTCGCCGACATACTTGACGGCCTGGTGCAGCAGCGCCGGAGGCTGCCAGCCGGACAGATAGATCGCCAGCGCGGCCAGCGACGCCGCCACGCACGGCTGCCGCAGCACCTGCCACTGGAACCGGAACCGCGCCTCGCCGCGGATGAGGCTTGCGCCGTAGCTCCAGCAGAACAGCTGGAAAAACAGCACGAACAGCGTCACATAGAACGTCGCCTGATACCCCAGCAGCGACTCGACGATCGGGTAGCCAAGGAAGCCGGTATTCGAAAAGATGAACATGAACCGGTAGAGCCCCGCCTCGCTGCCCTTGACGCGCAGCACCTTTGCCGCCGGGAAACTCAGCGCGATCAACCCGAGGTAGATCAGCACGATCAGCCCCGCCAGCCGGAGCGTCTCGCCGTTGGAGAGCAGATGCTCGCCCGTCAGCGCGGAGGCGAGGATCTGCATGGGGTTGGCGATGTTCACGACCAGCGCGGAGAGCTTTTTGTTGCTCTGCAGGTCCATCGCGCCGCCCTTGGCGGCGGCAAAGCCGGTGGCCATACAGAAAAACAGGATGACCATCTTCCGGCACAACGCAAGAATATCCATCGCAGCCTCCTCAGGAACCGAAGCAGTCCGGGCACGGCTCGTAGCCGCCGGCCTCGGCCGTTTTCCGGCTGTAGATCCTGCATTGATCCGGCTCGAGCCGCGCGCAGCCGTAGCGGTGATAGAGCATCGAGCCGTCGTCATTCACACAGACGGCGTTGCGGTCAAAAAACGCAGTCTTCTCCTGCAGCCGGTCGATCTCGGCCTGCTTTTCCTGCAGCTTTCCATCGAGCGTCACATAGCCGAAGGCCCCGCCCGCCAGCAGCAGCGCACAGAGCAGCGCCAGCACCGCGTTTGCTACCTTGCCGCCGCAGGATCTTTTCTCCGGTACGGGTGCGGGCTGCGGCTTTCCGGGCCGCGGCTCGCGCTTGACGGGCGTCTGCATTCTTCCGACGGGCCGCAGCGCGGGCCGCGGCTGCGGCACCTCGCCGTTCAGCCCGCAGCTTTCGCAGAACAGCTCCCCGTCCGGGATCGGCTGCCCGCATTTGATACAAGTCGTCATAGGTGGTCGTTCCTGCTTTCTCTTTCTCTTTGTCAACTGATGCTAGTATAGCGATTCCTGCCCGGAAAGTAAACCAAAACCCGGCCTTGCGGCCGGGTTTTGCAAAAATAATTCTTATTTGCCGTCGCCGCGCAGCGCCTTGATGTCGTCGCCGCGGATGTACTTGCCCATCGGCTTCCACAGGATCCAGCCGACCAGCAGCACCAGCGCGCAGTCGAGCACCATGTAGGAGCCGTTGTAGAGCGCGGAGTAGAACCACGGAGAGGTCATCGTCATGCCAAAGAAGGTCTCCGGCATGTACTCGCCCCAGACCGTCGCGCCGACGACATAGTGGACCAGGAAGCGCAGCGCGCTGCCGAGGAGCGTGCCGTAGAAGAAGCCGAAGCGCTTCTTGCTGAACAGGCCCGCGAAGCCGAGGACCGTAAAGGCGAAGATGTAGTCGCCCAGCATCGACTGCCAGCTCCAGGCGTATGCGCCGTCCAGAAACAGCTGCAGCAGGCTGAACGCGAAGGACGCGAGCATGCCCGGCCCGAAGCCCCAGCGGGAGCAGAACAGGAAGATCGGCAGCATCGACAGCGTGATCGAGCCGCCCTGCGGCAGCTCATAGAGCTTGAGATACCCGAGGATCTGCGCAAGCGCGATCATGATGGCCGCTTCGCACAGGCAGCGAAGCGTCAGCTTGGATTTTTTCATAAAAAATCCCTCCAGAAATAAAAAAGTACCGCACACAACCGGATCTGTTGTCGTGCAGTACGCAGCGTATCGATACGAGTCCATATACGAAGCAGCTTCCTACGCCGGCATTACCCGGATCAGGTTTGAGGGACATGCGAAAACGCAATCTCAGCCGGTCGCCCAGCGCCCCTGTGTTCGATTGTCTGTGGTCTGCCCACATTATACCGTCTGACCGCCGGTGCGTCAAGAAAAAAATAAGCGCGATCCCTCTTGCAAATTCGGTAAAAACCGCTAAGATAGTAGGGCTGACATTCCTTCCGGTAAAAGAGGTATCACCCGTATGAAACACACATCCTCCCGGGCGCCCGACCTGCTGCACGGCCCGGTTTTTTCGAATATGACCCGCTTCTTCCTGCCGATCATGCTGGGCTCGCTTCTGCAGCAGCTGTATTCCATGGTCGACGCCGTCGTCCTCGGGCGGCTGGTCGGCAAGACGGCGCTGGCCGCCGTCGGCGGCTCGGATCTGGCGATCATCAATCTGGTGGTCGGCTTTTTTGTCGGCCTGGCCTCCGGCGCGTGTGTCGTGGTCTCGCAGCATTACGGCGCAGGGGAAGACGGCGCGGTGCGCCGCGCCGTCCACACGGCCATTCTTTTCTCCGTCGTGATCGGCGCGGTCATGACCGCGCTGGGCATCGGCCTGGCCCGGCCCATCCTCGTGCTGCTGGACCCGCCGGCCGACACGCTGGAGGATTCCATCGTGTACCTGCAGTGGTACTTCGCCGGGATGATCCCCTCGATGGTCTACAACATGGGCGCGGGCATTCTGCGCGCGGTGGGCGATTCGAAGCGGCCGTTATACTTCCTGATCGTCTGCGCGCTGGCCAACACGGCGCTCGACCTGCTCTTTGTCGCCGGCTTCCGTCTCGGCACGGCCGGCGCGGCCATCGCCACCAGCCTGTCGCAGCTGATCTGCGCGGGGCTCGTGGTGTGGACGCTGGCGCGCATCCCCGGCGCCTGCCGCCTGCAGCTTTCCGAGCTGCGCTTTGACCGGGCGCTGCTCGGGCGCATGACGGCCATCGGCCTGCCCGCGGGGCTGGCCAGCGTCATGTACAGCGCGGCAAACGTCATCATCCAGAAGGCCATCAACCTCCTCGGCACCGACGCGGCGGCCGCCTGGTCGATCTTCTGGAAGCTGGACGGGATCTACTGGCCGGTCTCAAACGCCATCGGCATCACCGTCATGACCTTCACCGGGCAGAACTACGGCGCGCGCCAGCCGGAGCGCATCCGGAAGATCATCCGCACGGGTCTTGGCATGCATCTTGGCTTTTCCGCGCTGTTCAGCCTGACGCTGTTTCTCACGCGGTATCTGACCGTGCGGTGCTTCACGGACGATCCAGCCGTCATCGCCGAGGGCGTGACGATCATCTGCATGCTGGCGTTTTTCTACCCAGTCTTCTGCTGCGTGGAGGTCTTCTCCTCCGCCATGCGCGGCTGCGGCAACAGCGTCATGCCGACGGTCCTGACCCTCTTCGGCACGTGTCTGCTGCGTCTGGCGCTTTTGTACACGGTGACCTTCCCGCACCTGAGCAACTGGACCATCGCGATCTGTTATCCCGCCACGTGGGGCACAACGTCGCTGCTGTTTCTCATCTACTACCGCTTCTTCCGCTGGATGCCGGGCCAGAAGCCGCAGACATAAAAAGATCCCGCCCTCACCGGGCGGGATCTTTTTATCTGCAGCCGCAGTACGGGATCGTTTTCCGGTCCGCGAAGCGGTAGGTGCGCAAAAAGGCTTCGGGCTGCAGGCCCTTTTCCAGATAGTTGAGGAGCAGAAGGGCGCAGGCGCGGCTGTCGCTGCCGGCCTTATGATGGTCGAGCGAGAGCTGCAGGTGGTCGCAGAGGGTGTTCAGCTTGTGGTTCGGCAGGTAGGGGTAGGCGCGCTTTCCCATCTGGCAGGTGCACAGATACGCCGCCTCCGGCTGCCAGTCGATGTGGTAGTCGTGCAGGCAGCTGGCCAGCACGCGCAGGTCGAACGGCGCGTTGTGCGCGACCAGAATGCTGCCGCGCAGCATCGGCTCCAGCAGCTGCCACAGCGCGGCGAACGTCGGCTGGCCGCGCTCCATCTCCGGCGTGATGCCGGTGAGGGCAACGTTGAAGGGGTCAAAATGCGTCTCCGGGTCGACCAGCGTGTCGAGCTCCTGCACGATCTGGCCTTGCTCGATGACGCACACGCCGATGGCGCTCATGCGGCGGTTCTGCGCGTTCGGCGTCTCCACGTCGAAGGCCACATATCGTTCGTCCATGCTTATTGCCCTCCGTCTTCCCGTTTTCTTCTGCGCAGCGGGCGCCGCCCCTGCGAAAGCTGCGCCTTGGCCGCGTTCAGCCCCTTCCGGCACACGAACATGACCGAGAACGCCAACAGTCCCAGAACCACCAGAATGAGCAGCGACGGGTTATCCAGCGCACTGAGCGTAAACAGGTTCGGCAGGAAGAAATAGCACAGGGCAAACACCGCCGTCAGGCCGATCATCATCGCCTTGCGCAGCTTGTTGAACGGCTGCGAGGTCTGATAGACCATCAGCAGGCCCACGACGCCCATGATGCCCGTGCAGATCGTCGAGAGCATTTCCTCCCGGATGTGGAAGGCCAAATAGAACAGCATGACGCCCACCACCAGCACAAGGTCCGTCAGCGCCGCGGGCAGCGCGCGGAAGATCACGTTGCGCATGAACTTTCCGCTGATGCGGTTCTCGTTCGGCTCCATGGCCAGAACGAACGACGGGATGCCGATCGTCAGCGCGTTGACCAGACTCAGCTGCGCCGGGGTATAGGGATAGGGGAGCGTAAAGAACAGGGTAATGAGCGAGAGCACGAAGGTGAAGACGTTCTTGACCAGATACAAAGAGGCGCTGCGCTCGATGTTGTTGATGACCCGCCGCCCCTCCGCCACGACGGAGGGCAGAGCGGAGAACTGCGAATCGAGCAGCACGATATGCGACGCCTGACACGCCACGCCCGAGCCGGAGGCCATGGCGATGGAGCAGTCCGCTTCGCGCAGGGCCAGCACGTCGTTGACGCCGTCGCCCGTCATGGCGACGGTATGCCCCGCCCGCTTCATGGCCGCGACAAGCTTTTTCTTCTGATCCGGCGTGACGCGGCCGAAGACGGTCATTTCCTCCGCCGCCTTTGCAAGCTCCGCATCCGTTTTGAGCGTGCGCGCGTCGACGAATTTCTCCGCGTCGGGGATGCCCGCGCGGCGGGCGACCTCGGAGACGGTCAGGGGATTGTCGCCGGAGATGACCTTGGTGCGCACGCCCTGCTGGGCGAAATACGCGAAGGTCTGCGGCGCTTCGGGCCGGATCTTGTTGGACAGCAGAATGAGTGCGAGCGGCATCATCTCCGCCGTGAGCGCCTCGTCGTCCAGCTTCCCGTCGTACAGGGCCAGCAGCAGCACGCGGCAGCCCTTGGCCGACCATTCCTCGGCCTGCGGCAAAAACCGGTTCTTCTCCGGGCAGGCGGCCAGCAGGATCTCCGGCGCGCCGAGCAGATACGTCTCGTCCTCATGGAACGACACGCCGCCGTATTTCTTTGCCGACCGGAACGGCATGGCCGCAATGGCCGTCTGCATGGACTGGCCGGTAAAATAGCGGCGCAGGGCGGCCATGGTGTCGTTGTCGTCCTGCATGGCGCAGACGTAATCGGCCATGATCATGCGGATGTCGTCCGCGATATAGCGGTCGGGCTGCAGGGGGACGATGTCGTCGACGGTCATCTTGGGCTCGGTGATCGTGCCGGTCTTGTCGACGCAGAGCGTGTCGACGCGGGCCAGCGTTTCGATGCAGCCCATATCGTGGACCAGCGTGCGGCGGTTGGCCAGCCGGATAACGCTCGCCACGAGCGCAAGGCTCGTCAGCAGATACAGTCCCTCCGGGATCATGCCGACGATCGAGCCGACCGTCGAGGTGACGGCGTCGGCGACCGGGCTTTTGAGCCACAGGTATTCCTTGATGAACATGACCGCCCCCAGCGGAATGACCAGAAAACCGATCCACTTGATGAGGCTCGTGAGCGAGCGCATCATCTCCGACTGCGGCTGCGAGCCGGTCTGCCGGGCCTCGGTCGTCAGGCGGGAGACGAAGCTGTCCGCGCCGACCTTCGTCAGCCGCGCGCGGCAGCTGCCGCTCACGACAAAGCTGCCGGAGAGCAGCGCGTCGCCCGGGCGCTTGACGATCTCGTCGGCCTCACCGGTGACGAGCGCCTCGTTGACGCGGCACTCGCCCGCGGCCACGACGGCGTCCGCCGGGATCTGGTCGCCGGGGCCGAAAACGGCAATGTCGTCGCGCACCAGCGCGGCCGCCTCGGTCTGGACGATCTGCCCATCCCGCACGGCGCGGCATTTCGGCGCGGACATGATCCGCAGGTTATCGACCTTTTTCTTGACCCGCAGATCCTGCACGATGCCGATGAACATGTTGCAGAAGACCGGCCCCAGGAACGTCAGGTTCAGCCACTGCCGCACCGCGATGACGCAGCCGGCCAGCAGGAAGAAGAGAAAGTTAAAATACGTGCAGACGTTTTTGACGATGATCTGCTGCACGGTCGCGCCGGGAGGCTCCACGGGGCGGTTGTCCCAGCCGCCCGCCAGACGCTCGTGCACCTGCTCGCCGGTAAGCCCCAGCTCCGGATCCGCTTCCACAGCCGGGGTCTCCACCCGCTGCGGCCGCTCCGGCTCTTTCGGTTTTCGCTTCAGGAATGACGCTGCCACAAATGCCGTCCTCCTTTGAATGATTGCTGATATCATAACACATCTTCGGCAGAATTTATCAACAAAGTGTATATTTTCAGAAAAACATAAGAAACGGCCGCAGCCCGGCTCCCCTTGCGGCAAGGGGAGCTGTCAGCCGGAGGCTGACTGAGGGGAGCGAGGGTAAAAATTACGGCTGTAGCTGAGGAAGATGGAAGTCTTTCAAAAGGCTGATGCACTGCGGCAAACTTGCGACTGCGGCACAGCATTTTCTTTTGCTTCTCCAAAAGAAAACGCTGGCAAAAGAAAAAGAGCCTGAGGGGATTTCGATTTCCCCTCAGACTCCCTTGAACCGACCAGAAAAACCTCTTCGGTTTTTCTGGACTTTTCCCGCGATAGCTGAAAATCCAATGCGAATCCGTACTGCCCAATTTTTTATCCGCAGGACGTTTCACCGCAAATATTCAAACGCAACTGCTCACAAATCCATTGTTCCGTATCAGGCGGCGCGTAGCTGAAACTCGTAAGGTGACCACCGAGTGGAACGCCAAACTAAAATATTGGTGCTTACCTGAATTCAGATGCAGAACGCACCAAACGCATCCAAGCACTCTTTTCTTCCCTATCTTTTCTCTTGCGAGAGAAAAGATAGGGCCGCCGGAGGCACGTCAGAACCGGCCTCGACGGAACGAGCCCCCGCTATTCGCGGAGTCTCTTTTCCTCTGGGCCCGTTTCTTCCTCTCCAAACCGCAAGCTGAACTTGCGGTTTGGCGTGTCCCTCACCTGCACAGATACTTGCTGGCAGCTCCAGAGTACCCAGTCTTACTTGTCCTGCAGGCAGGCAATACCGGGCAGCTCCAAACCCTCGAGGAACTCAAGCGATGCACCGCCGCCGGTGGAAATATGCGTGATCTTGTCCGCAAAGCCCAGCTGCTCGCAGGCCGCCGCAGAGTCGCCGCCGCCGACGATGGTCACAGCGTCGGAATCCGCCAGTGCCTGTGCCACGGCAATGGTGCCCTTGGCCAGCGTCGGGTTCTCGAACACGCCCATGGGCCCGTTCCAGACAACGGTCTTCGCGTTCTTGATGGCATCAGCAAACAGCGCGCGGGTCTTTTCGCCGATGTCAAGGCCTTCCTTGTCGGCCGGGATGGCGGTCACGTCGACGGTCTCGACGTCGACCGGCGCGTCGATCGGGTTCGGGAAGTCGGCAGCCACGACGGTGTCGATCGGGAGCAGGAGCTTGACGCCCTTCTCCTCGGCCTTCTTCATCATGTCCTTGCAATAGTCGACCTTCTCTGCGTCAAACAGGCTCTTGCCGATGCCGTAGCCCTTGGCCGCGACGAAGGTATAGGCCATACCGCCGCCGATGATGAGGGTATCGACCTTCTCGAGCAGGTTGTTGATGACGTTCAGCTTGTCGGAGACCTTCGCGCCGCCGAGGATGGCGACGAACGGACGCTCCGGATCGGCCAGGGCCTTGCCCATGATGGAAACTTCCTTCTGCACCAGATAGCCGCAGACGGCGGGCAGATAGTCGGCAACGCCGGCAGTGGAGGCGTGCGCGCGGTGCGCGGTGCCGAAGGCGTCGTTCACGAAAATGTCAGCCATGGAAGCGAGCTTCTTGGAGAGCTCGGGGTCGTTCTTGGTCTCGCCCTTTTCAAAGCGGGTGTTCTCAAGCAGCATGACCTCGCCGTCCTTGAGGGAGGCGGCCAGCGCCTGTGCGCTCTCGCCCACGACGTCCTTGGCCATCTTGACCGGCTGGCCCAGCAGCTCGGACAGACGATCGGCCACGACCTGCAGGCTCAGCTCCGGCTTCACTTCGCCCTTGGGCTTGCCCATGTGGGAGCAGAGGATGACGCGGGCATTGTGCTTCACGAGATACTGGATGGTCGGCAGCGCGGCGACGATGCGCTTGTCGCTCGTGATCTTCCCGTCCTTGGTGGGGACGTTAAAGTCGCAGCGGCAAAGGACGCGCTTGCCCGCGACGTCGATATCTTCAACAGACTTCTTGTTGTAGTTCATAGATGTTCCTCCTTATTTGATGGCGGGGGCAGCCCGCTTGTTTACCGGTTCCAGTCGGCCATTTTTCCTTCGGTCTTCAGGTGTGGGAATTGCTGCTGCCGCAGCGCTTCAAACACGCCGATGGCAGCGGAATTGCTGAGATTGAGGCTCCGCGCCTCCGCGCGGATGGGGATGCGGACACAGCTGTCATAGTGCGCGGCGAGAAGATCCTCCGGCAGACCTCTGGTCTCCTTGCCGAAGAACAGATAGGTCCCGTCGGGGTAATCGGCCTCGTCGTAGCGGCGGGGCGCCTTGGTGGAAAACAGGCGCAGGCAGGACGGATGATTCTTTGCAAAGAAATCGTCCAGATCCTCATACACCCGAACGTCTACCAGGTGCCAGTAGTCGAGCCCCGCGCGCTTGACCGCCTTGTCGGAAATGTCAAAGCCCAGGGGCTTCACGAGATGCAGGACGCTGCCGGTCGCGGCGCAGGTGCGCGCGATATTTCCGGTGTTGGCCGGGATCTCGGGTTCAACCAATACAACATGCAGCATGTGAAAAACTCCTTGCCCGCCGTTTCCCGGCAAGCAAGCATATTCTATGACAGAACGTCACAGATTTCAACTGTTTTTCAGAAAAAAATCAAGATTTTCGTGAAAAAAATTTTCCCTTTGCGGCGCTCCATTTTTGGTGATTCTTACACGCCTACAGCCGCCAGTCGATCGCGCGGCTGCCGGCAGACTCCAGAAAGGCGTTGATCTTCGAAAACGGGCGGCTGCCGAAGAAGCCGCGGTAGGACGACAGCGGGCTTGGATGCGGCGCGCACAGGACAAGGCGCGGGGCGGCGCTCTGCAGCAGCGGCCGCTTTTTCTGCGCCTGCGAGCCCCAGAGGACGAAGGCCACCGGCTGCGGCAGCGCAGCGACGACGCGTACGGCGGCGTCGGTGAACGTCTGCCAGCCGAACGCCTGATGGCTGGCCGCCTTGCCCGCCTCCACGCTCAGGCTGCTGTTGAGCAGAAACACGCCCTGCCGCGCCCAGGCAGTCAGATCGCCGCTTTCCGGCGGCGTCACACCGCAGTCCGCCTGCAGCTCCGTCAGGATATTGCGCAGCGACGGCGGCAGCTTCACGCCCGGCTTCACGGAAAAGGCCAGCCCGTTGGCCTGCCCCGGCTCGTGATACGGGTCCTGCCCCAGGATCACGACCCGTACTGCCTCCGGCGGCGTCATGCGGAAGGCGGCAAACAGCGCCTCCCGCGGCGGATAGACCGTGGACGCGGCGTAGGCCGCGTCCACCCGCTCTGCGAGCGTCCGCCAGTACGGCTTTTCAAATTCCTCCTGCAAAAGCGCCTGCCACGCGCCGAGTTCTTCCGGTCTCATGGTACTACTCCTTATTATCTCCGGTTTTTCCGCATTTTTTCGCAATATTTATACCACAGAAAAACCCGGAACACAAGCGCCGCCCGGCGCATAGGGTTTTGCGAGGTGATCGTATGCAGATCTATGTGGTAAAGCCCGGCGATACGCTCTTTTCGATCGGTCGGGCGCTGGGGCTCGCGCCCGGCTTTCTCGCGCGGTACAACGGCCTGCAGGAGCCGTACCGGCTGGCCGTCGGTCAGAGTCTTCTGGTCTTGTATCCGGAACAAACCGTGACCGTGCAGCCCGGCGACACGCTCACGTCCATCGCCGCGAGCGCCGGGACGGATGTGGCTTCCCTGTACCGGATGAACCCGAACCTTTCCGGCTCCGACCGGATCTACCCCGGCCAGATCCTCGTGACCCAGCTCGAGCAGGCCGCGCGCCGCCCCGCGGTCGTCAGCGGCTATGTCTATCCGAATGTGTCCGAACGCGTGCTGCGCGGCATTCTGCCGTATGCCGGGGCGCTGGCCCCGTTCACCTACGGCTTTACGCCGGAAGGCGCGCTGGTGCCGATGGACGACGAGCGGCTGCTGGCACTGGCCGGAGCCTGCGGCGTGCAGCCGCTGCTGCACCTGTCGACGCTCACAGCCGCCGGGGCCTTCTCCGCCGCGCAGGCAGCCGCGCTGCTGCGGGATCCGGCCCTGCAGCAGACGCTCGCGGCCAACGTGCTGCAGACGATGCTGGAAAAGGGCTATGAGGGCCTCGACGTGGATTTTGAGTATCTCGGCCGGGACCTGGCGGAGCCCTACGCGGCGTTTATCCAGCTGCTCCGCGATACGCTCGCCCCCTACGGCCTGCTCCTCATCACCGCCCTGGCCCCCAAAACCTCCGCCGCCCAGCCCGGCACCCTCTACGAAGGCCACAACTACGCCTCCCTCTCCACCGCCAGCGACGCCGTGCTGCTGATGACATAGGGCAGCGTTGATTTGCACACAAGCCGAAAAGCCCTGAGACACAAGGATGAAATGAGAAGCAGTATTTGCAGGATGTTCTCACGGACAAGCACGGTAAACCTGAATACCAAGAAAAACACGATTTGACAAGAAATCAAATCGTGCTTTTTCTATGACATAGATTATCGACCCCAAGCGGAGAAAGGAGCGGAAAATATGGCGGCGGTTATTGTAGGCTGGGGCGTTGTGCAGCTCGGTATGTCCGTGCAATCCCACGACGCGACGCAGAGAACGCAGGGCGTCCTCTGTCTGTTCGGTGGTTTACTGATTGCCTTTGCAAAGGAAATTCTGACGGCTATCGGTGTGGTGTAAGCAAAAGAAATGCGCTCCAACTTGGGGCGCATTTCATTACTTACATTTTCATATTTTGCAGCGCAGTCCTCTGATCCCGCCGACCATACACAACTGCTGTGATTTGAACCTGCTTCTGCTCCTCATTGACCCAGAAGTAGACAAGATAATTCTTGACCGGCATTTTGCGGATACCCGCGCTGTGCCAAGGTTCTTCTTCCGTCAATGCAACCCGATTTGGAAGCGTAGAAAGGGATAGGATTTCCTTTTCCAGCGTGTCCAGCATCCGGATCGCCGTCCGTTTTTCCTGCAAATCCCCAGCAATATAGCGGATGATTTCTTGAAGCTGACGCTGTGCCGGTTCCGTGATCTTTACTTCATACTGTTCCACATTCAAAGTCCTCTGCGCAGATCTGCAAAGACTTCGGATGCGTCAAGGGAACGGTCAGCCTTTGCAGCGTTCAGACCGGTTTGCATCATGGCGTTGAATTCTGCGTCCGTCATTTCATCACGGGTGACCGGCGCAGACGGCAAGACCAGAGAAAACGGAATCCCGTTTCTGTAAATGATCTGCTTATACAGGGCATTGATGACAACCGATGCCGGAACGCCGAGTCGATCCAAAATATTCTCTGCCTGTTCTTTTACATCCGGCTCCACACGGGCCATGACATTCGCGGTTCTTGCAGCCAAATGAATCGCCTCCTTGTCTTTAGTATATACAAACGCACTGCAAATTGCAATACATTTTTGATGCCAGAGATGAAATCATGTGCGCGATAATAGGGTTGTGGCAACCCTTGAAGTGGAGGCTATCGATGACGTGAGTTCCATTTTCGCTCTGGCTGGTGTCGCTACTGGGAGCCTATTGATAGCCGTCCTGTCTTTCGCGCTGATCCTGACCGGCTGGTGCATGAAATGCTTGGCGCATAATTTTGAGTTATTTCATCTGCTCTGGCATATGCTATCATAAACTATCATAAACGCAGTCTTGAAATTTTAGCGTAATTATGCTAAACTGAAAGCAACAGGAGGCTGATACTATGAACATGATCCGTCCGGTTTCCGACTTGAGAAACAACTTTGCGGAGATCTCCAAAACTGTCCACGAAACCGCGCAGCCGGTGTTCCTGACGAAAAACGGCTACGGTGATATGGTCGTTCTGAGCATGGAAGCGTTTGAAAATCTGCAATTTGAAAGTGAAGTCTACTTCAAGCTGCAGGCGGCCGAGCGCGAAGCGGAGTTGTCCAGCGAACGCTATTCCTCCAAGGATGTTCTGAAGGCGATGAAAGACGCCATCGGAGGATCGGAGGTTGTATAATGTTGAATACTTACCGCTTGCTGCACAGGACATGGTAGAGCTCGTTCTGTATATCGCACGAGAGCTGAACAATCCAACTGCAGCAGAGCGCATCGCGGAGCGGCTGGCCGAGGCCGGAGAAAGCCTGCGGGATTTCCCGTATGCGCAGCCAGCCTATACACCGCTGCGCCCGTTAAAGCATGAGTATCGGAAGCTGCTCGTTGAGAACTACATGATGCTCTATTGGGTGACAGAGGCCGAAAAGCGCGTGACGATCGCCAGAGTGGTCTATGCCCGCAGAAATTACGCAAAGCTGTTAGAGTAAACAACTACATAGAAACATCAAAAGCGCGTTGCCCCTTGCGGGCAGCGCGCTTTTCCATGTCTATTTCATAAGAAAGAAGGTAATCCATATCGAAGTCAAAATTCCAAAAGAAATCCGTGCGCACCGGGAATGCATCTTTTGCAGAAGTGCTGCAGCAGCCAGACCCCGAAGCGCAGGAAATCGCCCCTGCCGCAGAGCTTATCACGGCGCACCGCAGCCACGGACAGAGCGGGTCTGCCGCTTTTTGCCGCGAACAGCGGACCGGGGAAAATATCTGACGAATTTTGCAATAAAAATTAGTGCTAACGCAATTTCTATTGATGCGATAATGCTTTATACTTAATCATACTGTGGATCTGCTGGATGCTTTTGCAATCTCCGGGATCTTCAGAAGGAGGATGGAAATGTTTAAATATGTTTTAAAGCGCGTTTTCCTGCTGATCCCAACGCTGCTGATCGTTCTGACGGCAGTATTCTGCCTTGCACGCATGGTGCCCGGCAGCCCGGTCTATTCGCTGCTGGAGGACGAGGACTATACGGCTGAGATGGTGGAAGATCTGAAAGAAGAAATGGGTTTCAACGACCCGATCATCGTGCAGTGGGCCCGGTATATCAAGGATATTTTCACCGGAAACTGGGGCAATTCGTATTTTAATGATACGCCTGTGTTCAAAAACATGATCGCGGTCTGGGAGCCGACGCTTCTGATCACCTTTTACGCAACATTCATCACGGTCCTAATCGCGGTCCCGCTCGGGATCTTTACCGCGACGCACCGCAATTCGCCGATGGATTATCTGGTGACCACGCTTTCCACGGCGACCATGGTCGTGCCCGGCTTCTGCGTCGGCCTGCTGTTTTGCTACTTCTTTGGCTACAAGCTGGGCTGGTTCCCGACGGTCGGCTACGTGCCGATCGCAAAGGGCGGCATCTGGCAGTCGCTGCGAAACGTGACGATGCCGAGCGTCGCGTTGGGGCTGAGCCATGTCGCGTCGCTGACGCGGTTCACGCGTTCTTCCATGCTGGATGTATTGAATCAGGATTACATCCGTACGGCCCGCGCAAAGGGCCTCCGGCTAAGCCAGGTCTATTACAAGCACGCGCTCAAGAACACGCTTCCCATCGTGGGCACCATGATCGTCGGCTCGTTCGCCGGTATGCTCGGCGGCGCAAGCGTGACGGAAAAGGTTTTCAATATCCAGGGCATGGGCACGCTAATGGTCAGCTCGCTGAGCCGACGTGATTATCCGCAGGAGCAGGCGATCGTCGTGTTTGTGGCGCTGGTCTCGCTGGGCGTGGACCTGCTGATGGATATCATGTATAAGGCACTGGATCCCCGGATCGAATACGAATAAAAGAGGTGGAACCATGGAAAAGAAGAGCTTGCTCGTAGCGAAAGCGCCTGTGGAGATCAGGCGCGCGCATATGAAGCCGACGACCTTCCTGAAAAAATACGGGCGGATCCTGATCGGCGGTACAATCATTCTGGCAGTCCTCTTTTGTTCGATCTTCGCGCCGCTGCTCACCTCGTGGGATCCGGAGGCGATCTCGATCAGTGAGGCCAAGCAGAAGCCCGGCGAGTCACACCTCCTCGGCACGGACGTCTACGGCCGGGACATGTGGAGCCGGATCATTTTCGGCTCGCGCACCACGCTGATCGTTGCGCTCTGCGCGGAGATCCTGCAGGTCGTGTCCGGCATGCTGCTTGGGCTGCTGTGCGGATATTATAATAAAGTTGAAAAATACCTGATGCGCATTCTCGACGCATTCTCGACCATCCCGAACCTGCTGCTGTGTATGCTGATGATCAGCGTCTGCGGCTCCGGCGTTGTGCAGATGATCATCGCCATGTCGATCCACGGGATCCCCGATGTGGCCCGCATGATGCGCAATCAGGTGCTCTCTCTTCGGGAAAAGGAATACATCGAAAGCGAACAGGCGATGGGTGCCAGCGACTTCCGGACGATCTTTCTACATATCCTGCCCGCGTGCTTCTCCTATCTGCTCATCCGGTTCACGACGGGTCTGTCCGGTATGATCCTGTCCATGACGTCGCTTTGCTATCTCGGCATCGGCATCGATCCGACCGTCGCAAACTGGGGCGGTATCGTGCAGGACGGCCAGCAGCTGATGTTCGTCATTCCGCATCTGGTATTTTATCCGGCGCTTGCGATCTGCATCACCGTGTTCGGCTTTACCATGCTGGGCGAGGGACTGCGCGATCTGCTCGATCCGAGACTGCGATAAGAGGAGGCCGTCATGAACAAGAAGATTACGCTGAGCGTAAAGGATCTGGAGCTGTGGTTCGACAACGACTACGGCGCCGTCAAGATCCTGAATAAAATCAGCTTTGATATTTACAAGGGTGAGACACTGGGCATCGTCGGAGAATCCGGCTGCGGAAAGAGCATGACGTCTCTTTGCATCATGCAGCTTCTCGATCCCACGCGTGCTCATGTGATGGGCAGCATCCGGTTTCAGGGCCGCGATCTGCTGAAGCTGAATGACCGGAAAATGCAGCAGGTGCGCGGCAAACAGATATCCATGATCTTTCAGGAGCCGATGACCAGCCTAAACCCGGTCTATCCGATCGGCGACCAGCTCTGCGAGACCTTTGTCCAGCATCAGGGGATGACAAAGAAGCAGGCCATGGGGAAGGCGCTGGAGTTGATGCGTCTGGTCCGGATCCCCGAGCCGGACCAGCGGCTGAAGGAATATCCGTACCAGCTCTCCGGCGGCATGCGGCAGCGCGTGATGATCGCGATGGCGCTGGCCTGCCGGCCGGAGCTGCTCATCGCTGACGAGCCAACCACGGCGCTGGACGTGACCATTCAGGCGCAGATTCTCGATCTGATGCAGGATTTGCAGAAGGAACTCGGCACCAGCATCGCGTTTATCACCCATGATCTTGGCGTGGTCAATGAGATGTGCGACCGCGTGATCGTCCTGTACTGCGGCGAGGTGATGGAGGAAGCACCCAATCAGGAGCTTTTTGAGGACCCCAAGCATCCCTATACGGAAGCACTCATCAGCACGCTGCCGAAATTTGACCAGCCTGGGCGGCTGCCCGTCATTTCCGGCACAGTCCCGCCTTCCGGTCAGTATCCGAAGGGCTGTGTGTTTGCCCCGCGCTGCCCGTATGCGCAGGCGCGCTGCCACGCGGAGAAGCCGAACCGGGTCAAGACCGGCGAGGGGCATTTTGTAAGGTGCTTCCGCTATGAAAAGGAGGAGCCAGCTGCCAATGAAACCTGAAAAAGAAATTCTGGTCAGCGCCACGGGGATCCGGCAATGGTTCCCGGTGAAAAAGTGGTTTTTTGAAAAGAAGACCTATGTCAAAGCGGTCGACGGCGTTGATCTCGAGCTCTACCGGGGCGAAACACTGGGCCTTTGCGGCGAGTCCGGCTGCGGAAAGTCGACGCTCATGCGCACACTTCTGCGCCTGATCGAGCCGACGGAGGGTGAGATCGTCTATAAAAACGAACCGATCACCCATCTGGGCCGAAAAAAGCTGAAGCGGCTGCGTGAGCACATGCAGATCGTGTTCCAGGATCCCTATTCCTCTCTGGACGCGCGGATGAAGGTAGGCAAGATCATTGAAGAGCCCCTGATCATCAACAAAAGCTGCGCGACGAAAGCCGAGCGGGACGAGCGCGTGCGGAAGCTGATGCAGGAGGTCGGTCTGGACCCCACGTACATTGACCGCTATCCGCACGAGTTTTCCGGCGGCCAGCGGCAGCGGATCGTCATTGCCCGGGCACTGGCAACCAGACCGGAGCTGCTGTTCTGCGATGAGGCTGTCTCGGCGCTGGACGTTTCGGTCCGGGCGCAAATTTTGAATCTGCTGCAGGATCTGCAGGACGAGCTGAAGCTCACGTATCTGTTCTGTTCTCATGACCTGTCGGTCATCGAGCACATCTGCGACCGCGTTGCCATCATGTATCTGGGCAAGATCGTGGAGATCGGCACGCGGGAGGATATTTTCAAGCATCCGAAGCACCCCTACACCAAGGCGCTGCTCTCCGCGATCCCGATGGTGGGCAAAAAGAAGGAACGCATTCTTCTGAACGGCGATATTCCCAGCCCCGTAAATCCGCCCAGCGGCTGCCGCTTTCGCACACGCTGCCCGTACGCAACGGACCGCTGTAGGCAGGAAGCGCCGGAGCTGCTGTGCGTAAGCGGCGAGCATAAGGTTGCCTGTTTCCTGCTGGAAAAACCGGAACCAGAACAGCCTTGATACCAAAGATACAGACACTCCGAAAACAGGGGATACAGGCACATGTATCCCCTGTTTGTAAAAAATGAGGAGGAAACGGCATGAAAAAAACGAAAAAACGCGTACTGCTCGCAGCCGTACTGGCGCTTTGTCTGGCCGGGACTGCCGCGGCAGCGGCTGCCATATCGCTGGACCGGAACGCCGATGGGATCGTGAATATCTGGGATGCGCAGAATGCGGCGCAGGATCCGGCGCTGACGGACGCGGAAAAGGAAAATCTGCTGGCGCTCATCAGGGAGGACGTTATGAATTCAGCTGAGGTAACACAAATCGGGGATGCCGCCGGTCTGCAGGCAATGCAGGCAAACGGCAGGTACCGCCTGTCGGATGACATCGATCTGCAGGGCGCCGCGTGGATGCCGGTGGACAATTTTTCCGGCATTCTGGATGGAGGCGGCCATACGATCTCCAACTTTACCCTCGCGGCAGCGCAGTCCGGCAATCAGGGCTTCTTCGGTACGATTGCAGTCGGAGGCGCTGTAGAAAATCTGCATCTGCGGAACGTCGTGCTGACGGTCAGCGAAAGCGCCGGAAACGCCGGGATGCTGGCTGGGGCGAACAATGGAACGATTCGGAACTGCACCGTATCCGGTACGATCACAGCCGGCGGCAGCAGCGCAGTCATCGGCATCGCTGCCGGTACGAACAACGGCACTGTAAAGCTGGGCTCCTTTTCGGTATATGCGGGCGAAAACGACAGCTTCGGTGTGGACGCTGCAGCTGAGATCCGCCATGACATGGATACGCTGAAGCTGGTGGGGGCCGGTACCGCTGCGGAGGGCGCGCCTATGTGGCGCGACAACTCCCACAGTACCGCATATCTGGACCAGACGCTGCAGGACCGGCGACAGGCAGCTGTCGCGCACATGTACGCGATGGCGACGGTGAAATGGTCTCCTGCACAGACCCTGAAGGAGTACAGATGCTATTATAATTCATATACCACGCCCATCTTCCAGGCAGATAACCAGTACACAGGCATCCCTTACAGCCATGGTGCCTGCAGTCTGGAACGGTTTACCTATGCGCTGGTTCAGGACGGCGCGGCGGTGCACGGCGAGACGGTGGGAACGGAAAAGGGACAATTCCTGGATCCCATTTCGGTCTATCTTGCCAGCGATCTGGTCGAAGAGCTCCAGGACAGACACGACTATGAGGACGACGGCACCTACTATTGGCAGAATGAGGAGCGGCTGACGATGATCCGCAATGCCCTGGGGCAGGTGACTCACGAGACGATCGACTGGGGAGATCCTGACACCGGCGGGATCTCCGGGCAGACCATGGCGGGCTACGGCAGATGGATCGGCAACGACTGCTCCTCCTCGGTCATGTATGCTTGGTGGCGTGCGGCAAATGCGGACACAGCCAATGGCGGCGCTGCGGTCATGCAGGCTAGCCTGATGCGCCCGACACGCACAGGCGGCACGGTTTATGGAATTCTGCCGCTCGGCGGGTTCTATTATGATGAGGCGGCGGAAACGCCCGGCGCGGATTGCTTCGCGCAAGCCTACGCGCTGGCCGGGCAGGCGGATGCGGTCGCAAATTACGACCATGTCCGGATGCTGGCCTGTGATCCCGTCGTGATTCGCAGTGCGGATGGAGCGATCCAGATCGACAGCAGCTACATGGTCACCATCGAGCATGGCGGTGTCAGTGACGGCAATACCGCAGGTGGCTGCGGCTGGGGCATTTTCTGCAGATACACGTTCCGGAATCTGATTGAAAAGGGCTATTATCCCGCCACCATCGGTGCATGGAATCGTGTAGACTGTGACGGCGCTGCGGAGAAGAATTTTGTGACCATCGAAAACAGCGTGATAACCTCCAACGCGCACATCCTCCGTGTGCAGGCCGGGGATCGGATCTTCCATACCGGCGTGGAGCAGGCGCGTTATGGCGATAAAGCCGCCGGAACGCATGGCTTCCGGGATGTATATACCTCCGTGGATCTTGGCAAAACGAACACATTTGCCGGTATGACAGATTTTTCGGAGCAGACTATCATGGTCACGCTGGCAGACGGCTCCGTCTGGACAAGCACGAACGGCTCCGCTTTTTTACGAAACTGACCGCAGCTCTTTGCGCACGGCGCGACATAAAACGAGGGCAGCCCCTCATGACAGCAGCCCCGCAGCTGCAATACTGAAATGGAGCGAATGAAATGGGTAAAAAAATAGCGGCATTCCTTTTGACGGCGGCAATGGTCCTTGCGCTCCTGCCAATGGCACTGGCGGCGTCAAATGCGGCGGATACGGCAGAATTTCAGTTTCTGCTGTCGCCGCACGCACCAGACGGCAAGGTTGTGGCGGCAGACCTGCTTCTGCGGGCAACAGCCGTGGAAACAGTCAACGGCTTCCAAATGAGCTTCAATGGAAGCGCGAAGCTGACCGGTGCCGCCATCGAAGGCGCACGCACAACGGCCGCTTCCATCGGCGGCGACACCATCTACTGGTTTACAACCGCTGAAAGTGACTATTTCACCGTGGAGACAGAATACGTAAAGCTGGCCACACTGGAATTCTCATCAGATACGCAGATCTCGGATGCATGGAAGGAAATCTCTGTAGAGGATGGAAGCTCAACGCTGACGCGGGACTTGTTCCCGGCAGTCGCTGTGGCTGGAAAGGTCAACAACCAGCATGTGCCTGCGCAGATCGGCTCGAATCATATTCACGCGGCGGACGGCGGGGCAGGTGAATTGGTTTACAGACCGCTGAAGTCCGGTACATATGCAGCCCTGCCTGCCAGCGGAAACTTTTATCTGGAAGGTGATATTACGGTTACCGGAAACACGGCAGTTCCGGGAAGAAAAACACTGAACCTCTGTCTGAACGGACACACGATTCAATACGCGCAGCTGGAAGACACGGATGCGGTTCGGCTTTTCAGCGTGTATGGCAGACTGAACGTCTGCTCCTGCTGCGAACAGGGGCAGGCCATAGCCGGGTATCGCACAGAAACCGGCTGCAGCGCTGGGGGCAGCTTTGCCTCTGTCAATGCGACCGGCTCGGCAGTGGCCGGGATCAGCGTCACAAACATCAGCTTCGAGGACTTCCGGACTGCGGACGGCGGTGGTGTGCTGCGGGCGTTTACCGGGACGTCTGAGCAGACCTATGCCGAATTGAACGTTTCAAACTGCGAATTTGTGAATAACTACGCACGATGCGGTGGTGCGGCGATCTATGTGCAGAAGTATGATAAGCTTTTCATTCAAAACAGCACATTTACGCAGAACGAATCCGGCAACGCTTCCGGCGGCGGAGGCGCAGTCTGTCTGACCGGCGGCGCATTGCTGCAGATGTCTGATTCTGATTTTATCAACAACCACTCGACCGGCCATGGCGGCGCGGTTTATGCGAAGAATTGGGTGGACGGATGCTTTATTCAGGGCGGTACGTTCACGCAGAATGCCGTAAGCAGTACGGCGGCTGCGAAAAATCGGGCCGGCGGCGCGGTGTGCCTGTTTGCTGCAGATTCAGTCGATGCGGGATTCAGGATCGAGAACGCAGCTTTTATTGGAAATGAAGCGACATGCGGCGGCGCCGTTTCGAACGGCACCTCTTCAGCAGATTCGCAGGGCTCCCTTGTGCTCAAAGACTGTACGTTCCGGGACAACTTGGCAGAGACGGCGGCAAACGCGGTCAGAGCATTCTCAAAACAGTCTACAACGCTGGACCACTGCACAGTGAGCAGGCAGACGGACAACAGTCTTGCAGACGTGCAGGCCCGCAGCGGGACACTCTATATCAGAAATGGGAATGACATCGGTGATTTGCTGGTAACAAAGGGAGATAGGCCGACAGTTGACATCACCCTTGCCGCGGCGGAATTCAAGGGAGACCTTACGATCGGTGCCGGGCTTACGGTCACCATCCATCAGAATGGGTTCCAGGGCAAGCTGACCGGAACGGTGAAAAACGAAGGCTCCATTGTCTGGGATCCTGCTCAGGCAGAATAACATGCATGGGCAAAGCGCCCCGGCGGGATCGTTGGATCCCACCGGGGCGCTTCGATCAGAACGGCATACCGTCCTGGCAGCGTCAGCCGGCGCTGCGGTACTCATAGGGCGACAGGGAGCATTCTTTCATGAACAGGCGATAGAACGAGGAATAGTTATTGAAGCCACACTGCAGGGCGATGGCGGCAAGCGGGTCGTCGGTGCTGGTCAGCAGCTTGCATGCGTGCTGGATCCGGATCTTGTTCAGATACTGCTTGAACGACTGGCCGGTCAGGTTTTTGAAGGCACGGTAATAGCTCGACTGCGACATACAGGCGATCTTGGCCGCGTGAACGGCGTTGATATCCTCGGAGAAATGGGTGTTGATATAATCCAGCGAGGCCATCAGCTTGTCAAAATACTCATAATCCTGCACCGGCGCGACGGAAAAGCGCATCAGGATTACGAGGATCATCGCCAGCGTGGACTGCACGATGGTCTGGTAGTTGGAATTGGTCTCGCAGAATTCCCGGTACGTCAGCTGCATCAGCTGATCCATCAGCACGGCATCCTGCGTCCGCAGGCGGATGCGCCCGTTCAGGTCAGAAAACTGCAGATTGGACGTAAAGCGCTGGAATTCCGGCTGCGACGTGATCGACGGCGGAATGAAGCTGCTGCGGAAGGAGAAGGAAATAAACGCCGTGTTCGGCCCCATCTCGATCCGGTGCGGGGTATAGGGCGAATTGATGAAGCAGTCGCCCCGTGCAAGCTTCAGATGCCGGTCGCCGACGTGATGAAAGATATAGCCCTGCCGGATGTAATAGATCTGGTAATAATCGTGATAGTGGATCTGCTCGGAGATCGGGATGGAGCTGGAGGAGCTGACCGAAAAGTCCAGCCCGCGCGCACTGCTTTTCAGAGGGTAATATGGGATGTTTTCCTGCATGGGAACAGCCGCTCCTTTCCCGTCGGTTTCCGACATTTGTATTGTAGCACAAAACCGTGAAAAACGCGACCCTGAATTATGACGGATTTTGCAATTAAAATAAAGCAATCGGCAATGTAAAATCTACACAAACATTGATACAATAGTAAAAAAATGAATGGGTAAGCGCAGAAAGGGAACGGGATAAATTGAAGTTTGACGTTGTTGCTGAAGTTGAAAAAAAGAAAGATTTGCTGATAGAAACAGCAGACTATATCTGGGATCACCCGGAGCTCGGCTTCAAGGAATTTCAGTGCGTACAGAAGTTGCAGGAGGTCCTGCGAGCAGAAGGGTTTCAGCTCGAGACCGGACTTGGGCATATCACGACCGCCTTTTCCGGGCGTTTCGGCAGCGGCCGGCCGGTCATCGGTATTCTGGGCGAATTCGACGCACTGATGAATCTGAGCCAGAAGGCGGGCGTGACGCATCAGGAATCCGCCGGCGGCCTCTGTGGTCACGGCTGTGGGCATAACCTGCTCGGCGTCGGTTCTCTCGGAGCGGCGCTTGCCGTCAAGGCCTATCTGGAAACGACCGGTGCATCTGGCACGGTGATCTATTTCGGCTGCCCGGCAGAGGAAAACGGCTCCGCCAAGGCATTTCTGGCTCGCGATGGCGTGTTCGACGCACTGGACGCGGCGCTCAGCTGGCACCCGGCCGACACGACCGGCGTGCGCAATCTGACCACGCTTGCCAACTGCAAGGTGCTCTACCGCTTTGACGGCGTCGCGGCCCACGCGTCGATCCAGCCCCATCTGGGGCGCAGTGCGCTCGACGCCGTGGAGCTGATGAACGTCGGTGCGAATTTTCTGCGGGAGCATGTCATCGATGCAGCCCGGATCCATTATGCCGTCACCGACGCCGGCGGTGACGCCCCCAACGTCGTGCAGAGTCACGCAGAAGTGCTGTATCTGATGCGCGCACCGCAGAACGCGGACGTGGCCGATATCTATGAACGCGTCAACAACATCGCGGCCGGTGCGGCGCTGATGACCGGGACGACGGTCAGCCGCGTGTTTATCAAGGGCTGCTCAAATACCGTCCTGAACCAGACGATCGAGCGTGTCCTTTATAAATATCTGCTGGAGATCGGTGCGCCGCAGCCGGATGCAGCTGATCTCGCGTTTGCAAGAAAAATGACGGAGGAAGCCCTCGGGCAGTTCCCCAACGACCTGGAGCATCCCATTCACTATGAGGTGAAGCCGTATGACGGCTCCGCGGCAGCCGGAAAGGGCTCGACGGACGTGGGCGACGTCAGCTGGGTGTGCCCGACCGCGCAGATCATGGCAGCGACGCATACCTACGGGACGCCTAACCATTCGTGGCAGCAGGTCGCCCAGGGCAAAGCCCCGCTGGCCCATAAGACCATGCTCTTCGTATCCAAGGTGCTGGCCGCGACCGCAGTGGAGCTGATGGCCGACCCGGCACTGCTGGAACAGGCCAGACAGGAGCACAGAAAACGGATCGGAAAGGGCTATATCTGCCCCATCCCCCCAGACGTCCGCCCCGGAACCATCCCGCACGGCCAGCGGTCAACGCACGCTGCCCCCTGCCCGGAATGACCGGCAGGGCGAAGATGCAGAAGAAGTAATTTTTGTTTATGACCCCCATCTGAGATACATAAGGAGGAATGGACGGACGCAAATACTTTCCCCGGTGTGATACAGAAATTATGAAAAAGGAGAAAAACTATGAAATCCTGGAAGAAACTCATCGCGATGCTACTGGCCGCGATCATGCTGCTCAGCATGGGCGCATGCGCTGCAAAGGAAACGCAGACCGACACCCCCGCTCCCGCGGAAACGCAGACCGAAGAAACCACTGCTGCTCCGGAAGAGACTCCGGCAGCGGAGGAGAACACCGAGACTGCGCAGACCGTCGAAGGCCCCCAGTACGGCGGCCATCTGAATCTGCGCATTGCCTCCAAGCCCAGCGGCCTGGATCCTCTGAAGCAGACCGGCATCTGGAAGTACCCCTTCACCACCTGTGTGTATGAAAACGCGCTGACCCGTGACACCGACAACAACATCTGCCCGGGCGTCTGCGACTTTGAGCTTTCCGACGACATGCTGACCCTGAAGCTGTGGGTCCGCGAGAACATGGTCTTCCACAACGGTGATCCGGTCGAGATCACGGACGTTGAGGCCTCCATGCAGCGTGCCATGAAGCTCTACGCCAGCTTTGAGAAATTCGTCGCGCCCTATGTTGCCGGCATGGAAGTAGACGGCGATGTGCTGACCATCACCTTTACAGAGTACAACGAGAAGCTTTATTATTATGTTGCCGCCTATCAGACCTGGTGCGCAGTCATGCCGCAGGAGATCTGCGAGAAGTACGCGGATGATTACATCGTCGACCAGATCGAAGACGCCATCGGCACCGGCCCGTACCGCTTCACCGAGTTCAAGGACGGCGAGAGCGTGACGGTCGAAAAGTGGGCCGATTATGTCCCGCAGGAATCCGACGCGACCGGCTATGCCGGCACCAAGCACGCCTATCTTGACAGCATCAGCTTCCTCTACAACGGCGATGATTCGTCGGCCGGTATCGCTCTGCTGTCCGGCGAGTATGATATGGTCGAGGTTCTGGCTGCCGAATATGCCGACGCCGCTGCGGCACAGGGCATCATCTGCGAGAAGCTCCAATCCAACACCGGCACGGGCATGTCCTTCAACGCGGCGGACGGCGGGAACGTCTGCGCCCTGTATCCGAGCCTGCGCAAGGCCGTGATGGCTGCGATCGACTATGAGGAATTCCTTCAGGTCGTCACCGACGGCTGCCAGGTGATGGGCGGTCAGCCCGTGACGGACAGCATCTATGCCACGGACGTCTTTGTCAACGCGGATTACTACGGCGCAGCCGACATGGATGTCGTGCAGAAGTATCTGGACGAGGCCCGTGCTGAGGGCTGGAACGACGAGCCTGTCGTGATCGCCGTAAAGTCGAGCCAGACCACGATCGCAACACTGACCACCGCATATCTGGACGCAGCAGGCATTCCCTACGAGCTGCAGTCTCTGGAAGACTCTGCGTACAACGAGCTGATCGGCGATACCGCGAACAACTGGGACCTCTTCTTCGCCTGGTTCAACTACAGCAGCTCCCCCACGCTGATCGACAGCAAACTGCTGTACAACCGCTGGATCAACGAGGAAAAGGACGCTGTGATTGAAAAAATGCTCCAGCTGATCCCCGGCTCGCCCGAGTATCTTGAGCTGTGGAACACGCTCGCTGAGATGATGGTGGACGACTGCGCCTTCGCGTATATGTCCATGATCGAATGGTGGTGGTGGCATCCCGAAACGCTCCACTCCAACGACGAAGGCCTGTCTCGCTATGTGTTCAATACGTACTGGGACGACCCTGAAAATCATACCGCTTAACAGATTGGAATCCAGAGAGAGGGAGCTGTTCCTCCCTCTCCCTGAGTAACCGATGATTCAATCGGCAAGAGTTATCAGCGAGAGATTTTGGCCCAAATGAAAGTTTGAAAAACGCAGGAATACTGTATGTATTTCAAGTTTTTCAAACTGCACAGTTGGGCCAAAAGATCCGCTGATAGCCACAGACGCTTGAATCATCGGTTACCTGATCGCAAGAGGTCGTTCAGCCTGCCGCACAGCATTTGCGGCAGGCTGAACGGCGGCCTGCTGTGGAAAGGAACAACATTTATGTATAGATTTCAACTGCCGGAGGATTTTCTGATCGGGACTGCGAATTCGGCGTTTCAGTCGGAGGGGGCGTGGGACCGGGACGGCAAGTCCGAAAGCATCATGGATCACTTCGCCCGGAAATACGCTGGGAAGCTCTCGCCCGCCGAGCAGAGAAAGCTGGATGCCGGCCGGTCCCCGGATCAGGTCCGGCCCAATTCTCTGGAAATGCCGGACCGCGGCTGTTTTTTCTACGACAACTACGAAGCCTATATCGAGGACATGCAGAAAACGGGGCAGAATACCTACCGGATGTCCCTGTCCTGGCCGCGGATCCTCCCGGACGGCGTGGGCGCGGTCAACCAGCTGGCCATCGATCATTATAACCGCGTGATCGACAAGCTGCTGTCCTGCGGCATCACGCCCTTCGTCGATCTGTATCACTGGGATCTGCCCATGTGCCTGTTTGAGCAGGGCGGGTTCCTGAACCCGGAATTCCCCGCGTGGTTCGAGAATTACGCAAGGGTCTGCTTTACCGCGTTCGGCGACCGGGTCAAGCTCTGGAGCACGTTCAATGAAACGCAGATCTCGCTGAACGGCGGGTTTGACTCCGGCGGCTTTCCGCCCTTCCGGCAGAACAAGCGCGAGGCACTGCTGGGCGGCCATCATGTGCTGCTGGCGCATTTCCGCGCAGTGCGGCTGTACCGGTCGATGCAGCTGGGCGGAAAACTGCCTGACTGCGATCACCCCGGCCCGCATCTGCGCCGAAGACGTCAAAGCCGTTGATATCCAGTGGGAGCACACCTTCGGCTGGTGGACACAGCCGATGCTCGAGGGCCGCTATCCCCAATCTCTCATCGACGAGCTGCCCTTCATCCGGGACAATCTGCCCGCGCACTATCAGGAGGATCTGGACCGGTGGTTCGCGCCGATGGATTTCATCGGAGTAAACTATTATATTGCGACCCGCACGCAGTTCTGCGAGACGATGCCGCTGCATTCAAGGCCGGTCCAGTCGTTTTATTCCGCGCCGGGCCAGCGGTTCGCGCCTTATCCTGCGGGTCTTTTTGACGCAGTCATGTCTATCGCGGAGCGGTATCCGGGCGTTGAAATTTATATTACGGAAAACGGCTGCGCGCTGCAGAACCGGCACGACGCGGGAACAGAGTGCGACGACCCGGAGCGCATCACATACCTGCGCGAGCATCTCCGGATGGTCTGCCGCTGCCTCCAGGCGGGCGCGAAGCTGAAAGGATATTATTACTGGAACGACGCGGATTCCTACGAGGAGCTGGACGGCTACAACCTGCGCTTCGGCCTGACCTGGGTCGATCATGAAACAGGGGAGCGGCGTTGGAAAAACAGCCGGTATTATTTCAGCCAGATCTGCCGGAACCGCATGGTCGACTGACCTGCGTTCCGTACGAAAAAGTTTTGTGAAAAGGCCGAAAGGAGCGATCACGACATGACGGACAATCCGATCCTCTGGGTACTTCTGGCGATCGGCGCCATTTTGCTGTTTGTCCTGCTTCTGGCGGGGATCACGAGCCTGCTGACAGCGTTTTTCGGCAAGCGGTATGCGCTCCGGCTGGACAGAACGTATTGCGGCCGCATGTCCGCCCTTCTTCCGGGTGAGGACTGCGGCGCATGCGGCTATAGCCAGTGCAGCGAGTATGCGGAGGCCGCTTTGTACATGGATGCGGACGCCGACCGGTGTCCAAAAATGACCGCTCCCGTCCGGCAGCAGTTTGGCGCCTGCAGGCAGGAATTTCAGCAGCTGCGCGAGGACCCGACACCAGTCCGGAAAAAGCGAAGTCCCATCAAGCGGAAATTCAGGCTCTGACGTACGTTTGACGATCCCCTGCATTCCGATAGAAATTGAGAGGTTTTTATGCAGTATTCTACCCGTTTACCCGCGACGCCGCTGATCACGCACGACCCCTATTTCTCCATCTGGGCCCCCGGAGACACGCCCACGGCCGAAGACACCGTCCACTGGTCCGGGATCCGGAAGATCCTACGCGGCAGCATTCTGGTCGACGGCGTTGAGCGCGGGTTTCTCAGCCGCGGTCTGCGCCAGGCGATGCGCTGCGTGGATACCCGCGTGACGCCTCTGTCCACGGAGTACATTCTGGAGGACCTTGGAGTCCGGCTTTCCGTGAAATTTACCTCGCCGCTGCTGCTGGACGATTTGGACGTGCTCTCCACGCCCATCAGCTATATTGACGTCGACGTGTCCTTTATCGACGGGCGCAGCCACGAGGTCGAGGTCGCCCTCACCGCGGATGCGGGCCTGTGCCACAGCGGTGAGGAGCAGCCCGAGATGCGGCAGGACTTTTTCAGCGCCGACGGGCTGAACTACGCCTACATGGGCCAGGTCCGGCAAGCGCCGCTCGCCGGAAGCGGCGACCGGCTGACCTGCAACTGGGGCTATCTGTTCCTGGCTTCGGAGGAAACGCTGGAAAACCGGCCGGTCATGGCCGCCGTTTCTCTGGTATGCGTCAAGCGCGCCGACAGCCCGTTCCGCTTTACCCTGCTGATCGGCTACGACGACATTGCTTCCATCAACTATTTCGGCCGGATGCTCCCCGCCTACTACGCAAGAAACGGGAAGACGATCACGCAGGCGCTTGCGGAGTTTTATCGCCGGCACGACGAGCTGCTTGACCGCTGCGCCGCATTTGACCGGCAGCTGCTGGACGAAGCCCGCGCAAAGGGCGGCGAGGACTATGCTCTGCTCGTGACGGCTTCTTACCGGCAGACCATCGCCGGGCATAAGCTCGTGGCGGATACAAACGGCGAGCTGCTGTTCATCTCCAAAGAAAATGATTCCAACGGCTGCGCGGCCACCACGGATATCAGCTATCCTTCCGTGCCGCTGTTTCTGCTATACGCGCCGGAGCTGGTGTGCGCCATGCTCCGCCCGATCTTCAAGGTCGCGAGACTGCCGATCTGGACCTATGATTTTGCGCCCCACGACGCGGGCCGCTATCCGATCCTGAACGGGCAGATCTATGCCGCACGCCACCGCTCACAGCATGAGGGCTACGGCATCACGCATCCGCCGTATTATCTCTATCCCGCCACCGTGGATGCCTATCGCGCCGAGCGGCAGATGCCGGTCGAAGAGAGCGCGAACGCCATTCTGATGGCCGCCGCCGCGGGCTATGCCGACGGTGACTGGCGGATTGCGAAGGACAATCTGGATCTGCTGCAGCTCTGGTGCAGCTATTTGCTGACTCACGGCGAGGATCCCGGCAACCAGATGTGCACCGACGATTTTGCCGGTCATCTGGCCAGAAACGTCAATCTGTCAGCCAAGGCGGTGATGGGCATTGCGGCCTTCGGCATGATCCTGGACGCACTGGGCCGGGGCGCCGAGGCCAAGATCTACCGCGACGAAGCCAAACGGCGGGCAAACAGCTGGCTGGAACGGGCAGCCGTGGGCGATCACACAGCCCTGACCTTCGACGGACAGGGGTGGAGCCTCAAATACAATCTGGTCTGGGACAAGCTCTTCGGGCTGGATCTGCTGCCGGACAGCTTCTATTCGCAGGAAACAAAGAGCTATCTGGCGCGCAGCAACACCTATGGCATCCCCCTCGATTCCAGAAGCGTACTGACAAAGTCCGACTGGCTCCTGTGGTGCGCCGCCATGGCGGACGCGGACGATTTTGCCGCGTTTTTGCACCCGGTCGCCCGTTACGTGCGGGAGACGCCCAGCCGGGTCCCATTCAGCGATTTTTATCACTCGGAGGACGGCGTTTCTGCGCGCTTTATCGCGCGTACCGTGCAGGGCGGGCTTTATATGCCGCTGCTGATGGACCGGTGGAAAAAGCGCCGGGAATCCGCGCAGAAGTAAGTTACAGCCCGCATCTCCGCGCCGGACGCGGTGATGCGGGCCGTGCCGTTTGGCAGCGCTGCCGGACGGCAGATTCAATAGAAAACAGGTGAATAAACATGGATTACGCAAAAGAATCTCTTCGTCTGCATGGCGAATGGAAGGGAAAAATCGAAGTTACGGCGCGTGTGCCGGTCGAGACGAAGGACGATCTGTCGCTCGCCTACACGCCGGGCGTCGCCCAGCCGTGCCTGGAGATCCAGAAGGATCTTGAGAAAAGCTACGAGCTGACCCGCCGCTGGAATCTCTGCGCCGTCATTACCGACGGCTCGGCCGTCCTCGGCCTCGGCGATATCGGCCCGGAGGCCGGTATGCCGGTCATGGAGGGCAAATGCGTGCTCTTCAAGGCCTTCGGCGACGTCGACGCCTTCCCGCTGTGCGTCAAGACGCATGATGTAGACGAATTCGTCAATACCGTCGCGCTCATCTCCGGCTCGTTCGGCGGCATCAACCTTGAGGATATTTCCGCGCCCAGATGCTTTGAGATCGAACGCAAGCTCAAGGAACGCTGCGACATCCCCATCTTCCACGACGATCAACACGGCACCGCCGTCATTACGCTGGCCGGCCTGACCAACGCGCTGAAGGTCGTCGGCAAGAAGAAGGAGGACGTGAGGATCGTCACCTCCGGCGCAGGTGCGGCAGCCATCGCGATCGTGAAGCTGCTCCTGTCCGCGGGCTTCTGGAACGTCACGATGTGCGATCGCAAGGGCGCGATCTACAAGGGGCGTGAGGGTCTCAACTGGATCAAGGAGGAAATGGCCGAGGTCACGAATCTCAAGCGCAGGGCTGGAAGCCTTGCCGACATGCTCGTCGGCGCAGATGTGTTCATCGGCGTCAGCGCGCCCGGGACCGTCACGACCGAGATGGTCAAGACCATGAACAAGGATGCGATCGTCTTCGCCTGCGCGAACCCGACGCCGGAGATCTTCCCGGAGGACGCGAAGGCGGGCGGCGCGAAGGTCATCTCGACCGGCCGGAGTGATTACCCGAACCAGATCAACAACGTTCTGGCCTTCCCGGGCATCTTCCGCGGCGCATTTGACGTGCGCGCCAGCGATATCAACGAGGAAATGAAGGTCGCCGCCGCGCACGCGCTGGCGGAGCTCATCTCCGAGGACGAGCTCTCGGAGGACTATATCATCCCCAAGGCCTTCGACCACCGCGTCGGCCCCGCCGTCGCCAAGGCAGTCGCCGAAGCCGCGAGAAGAACCGGCGTGGCGCGGATCTGAGCGGAATACAGGAGGCTGACCCATGCAACTGGAATTTGGATATGGCAATGGTGTGCAGACCGTGGAGCTCCCGCAGGAGAATCTGCTAGGTGTCCTCCATGCCGCCCCCATCGAGCATGAACGCCGGGGGACGGATGCGGTCTCGTGGGCGCTGGCGCACCCCATCGGCTCGGCACCGCTCCATCAGCTGGCCAGACCCGGCCAGAGGATCACGATCGTCACCAGCGATATCACGCGTCCCCTGCCCTCTTACCAGATCCTCCCCGGTGTTCTGGACGAGCTGTACCGGGCGGGCGTCCGGCCGGAGGACATCACCGTCGTGCTGGCGCTCGGCTCGCACCGCAGGCACACGCCGGAGGAGGTCATCCGTCTGGTCGGCCGGGAATGCTATGAGACGGTCCGCT
>OMAA01000257.1_pt1 | contig 25582 bp, 19 predicted proteins | sample 1674191 | NCBI WGS metagenome assembly OMAA01 (sample SAMEA103958152, study PRJEB25191) | human gut metagenome | biome: human-associated habitat [ENVO:00009003]; feature: intestine environment [ENVO:2100002]; material: feces | place: Germany | collected 2013/2015
TCCCCGATTCCCGCAGCGCGTCGTACAGGCCGAGCGCGGTGCGGTCGTTATGGCAGAACACTCCGGTCGCACCCGTCGCCAGCACCTGTGCTGCCGCTCCGTAGCCGCCTTCCTGATCGGCGGTCACGGACAGCACCAGCGAAGGGTCGAAATCGACGTCGAACTGCGCAAGCGCGGCCTTGTATCCCGCAAGACGGCCAACCGAAGCGGGTGACGGCGCGGCATCGTTGACGAATGCGATACGCCGGTGTCCGGCTTCCAACAACAGCCGTGTGGCGGTGGCGCCACCCTGCACTTCGTCCGGCACCACCGCGGGGAACCGTCCGCGCTCGTCATAGCAGTTGACCAGCACGGACGGCATTCTGCCAAGCTCGTCCGGCGGAGTGATTGAACCGTGTACCCATTTCGAGTAGATGATGCCCTCGACCTGGTGTTCGAACATGAACGAGAAGGTTCTGCGTTCCACGTCTTTTCTGCCGTCGGTATCCACCACCAGCAGAATTTTCCCATTGCGCCAGGCTTCATCCTGCGCGCCTTGGATCACCTGGCCGGCGAAGGGCGATGTTGCCACTCCGTCGCTGATGAAGCCGATGATGTCGGAGCAGCCTCGGGCCAATCTGCGGGCGAGCGCGTTGTGATGGTAGCCGAGTTCGTCAGCGGCCCTGCGCACCTTGCGGCGTGTGGATTCCGTGATCTGCACGTCCCGGTTGTCGTTCACCGCCCATGAGGCGGTTGCGATGGAGACACCAGCCGCTTCGGCCACGTCCCGCAATGTCACTTTCGCCATGCCCGCGTATCAGCCCCGTCCGACGCCTAGTGCATCAGGTTGCGCAGGACGTACTGGAGAATACCTCCGTTGCGGTAGTAGTCCGCTTCGCCTGGCGTATCGATGCGAACGACGGCATCGAATTCGGTCGTGGAACCGTCCGCGTGGGTGGCGGTGACGTGGACCGTCTTCGGGGTGACGCCCTTGTTGAGTTCCTCGACACCGGAGATGTCGTAGGTTTCGGTGCCGTTCAGGCCGAGACTCTCATACGATTCGCCTTCGGGGAACTGCAATGGCAGCACGCCCATGCCGATGAGGTTGGAACGGTGGATGCGTTCGAAGCTTTCGGTGATGACGGCTTTGACACCCAGCATGACGGTGCCCTTGGCGGCCCAGTCACGGGAGGAGCCGGTACCGTATTCCTTGCCTGCGAGCACGACGAGCGGCACATCATGGTCGATATAGTCGCGAGACGCTTCGAAGATCGTGGTCGGCTTCTTGTCGAGGAAGTCGTAGGTGTAGCCACCAGGGGTGATTTCCTCGCCGACGGAGGCGAGCAACTGGTTGCGCAGGCGGATGTTGCCAAACGTGCCGCGGACCATGACCTCATGGTTGCCTCGACGGGAACCGTAGGAGTTGAAGTTCTTCGGTTCGACGCCACGGTCGGTCAGGTATTTGCCTGCCGGGCTGGAGGCCTTGAACGCGCCTGCCGGGGAGATGTGGTCGGTGGTCACGGAGTCGCCGAGCAGCGCGAGCACGCGGGCGCCGTGGATGTCCTTGACCGGATCCGGGGTGGCCTTCATGCCGTCGAAGAAGGTCTGCTTGCGCACGTAGGTGGAGTTCTCATCCCATGCGAACAGTTCGCCTTCCGGCACGTCAAGGCCCTTCCAACGGCGGTCGCCTTCGAACACGGAGGCGTAATCCTTGAGGAACATCTCGCGGCTGACGGTGCCATCCACCACTGCGGCGACTTCCTCATTGGTAGGCCAGATGTCCTTCAGGTACACGTCGTTGCCGTCCTGGTCCTTGCCGAGCGGCTGGGTTTCGAAATCGAAATCCATAGTGCCGGCGAGCGCGTAGGCGATGACAAGCGGCGGGGACGCGAGGTAGTTCATCTTGACGTCCGGGCTGATGCGGCCTTCGAAGTTACGGTTGCCGGACAGCACGGAGGTGACGGTCAAATCGTTGGCGTTGATGGCCTCGGAGATTTCCGGCAGCAGCGGGCCGGAGTTGCCGATGCAGGTGGCGCAGCCGAAGCCGACCAGCTGGTAGCCGAGCGCGTCGAGATCATCCTGCAGGCCGGCGGCCTTCAGATAGTCGGCCACGACCTGGGAGCCCGGAGCAAGTGACGTCTTGACCCACGGCTTGGGCTTCAGTCCCTTGGCATGCGCGTTGCGGGCGATCAGGCCGGCGGCGATCATGACGGACGGGTTGGAGGTGTTGGTGCACGACGTGATGGACGCGATCGCCACGTCGCCGTTCTTGATATCGAAGTCGCCGCGGAAGTCAGTGGATACCGCGATCGGATCCTGCACGGTCTTGTCGGTTTCGTACGCCGGCAGCGTGGCTTCGAACTTCTCTTTCGATTCGGACAGCCTGATGCGGTCCTGAGGACGCTTCGGGCCTGCGATGGACGGCACGACGGTTCCGAGGTCGAGTTCTAGGTATTCGGAGTACTGCGGTTCTACGTAGTCCGGATCGGTGGCGTCGCCCCAGAGCTTGTTGGCTTTCGCGTAGGCTTCGACGAGAGCGATCTGCTCTTCGGAACGGCCGGTCAGACGCAGGTAGTCGAGGGTGACGTTGTCGATCGGGAAGATGCCGCAGGTGGAGCCGAATTCCGGTCCCATGTTGCCGATGGTGGCGCGGTTGGCCAGCGGCACGGAAGCGATGCCTTCGCCGTAGAATTCCACGAATTTGCCGACCACACCGTGCTGGCGGAGCATGTCGGTGATGGTGAGGACCACGTCGGTGGCGGTGACGCCTTCCGGAATGGAACCGGTGAGCTTGAAGCCGACGACGCGCGGCACGAGCATGGAGATCGGCTGGCCGAGCATGGCGGCTTCGGCTTCGATGCCGCCGACGCCCCAGCCGAGCACGCCCAGACCGTTGACGGTGGTGGTGTGCGAATCGGTGCCCACGCAGGAGTCGAGGTAGGCGAGGTCGCGACCGCGCTCCCCCGCCTTGGTCATGACGACTTTGGCGAGGTATTCGATGTTGACCTGGTGGATGATGCCGGTTCCCGGCGGCACCACGCGGAAGTTGCGGAAGGCCTGCTGTCCCCAGCGCAGGAACTGGTAGCGTTCGCCGTTGCGCTGGTATTCGATGTCCATGTTCTGTTCGACCGCGTCGGCCACGCCGTACTTGTCGATCTGCACGGAATGGTCGATGACCATGTCGGACTGGACCTGCGGGTTGATGACTTCCGGATCTCCGCCAAGCTCCTTGACGGCGTCACGCATGGTGGCGAGGTCGACGATGCACGGCACGCCGGTGAAGTCCTGCATGACCACGCGGGACGGGGTGAACTGGATCTCGTGGCTCGGCTGTGCGGCCGGATCCCAATCCAACAGGGCCTTGACATGATCATCCGTGATGTTGGCGCCATCGATGTTGCGCACCAGGTTCTCAACAAGAACCTTCAACGAATACGGGAGATGATCGATGCCCGGCAAATCCGCGATACGGTAAAAGTCGTAATCCTTGCCGCCCACCTTCAGGGTGTCGAGCTGGTCGTCGCGCACAGACATGCTACCTCCGAGCTTTTGTGGCTGGTTGAAACTTTCCAGCAGCCGATTATCCGTTGCTAACGATACAGCCACGTTACTTCAGCACTGGCGTGTCTTCTTGAAACGTGAGAAAATGGCGACTATTTTCGGCACGCACCACAGGCACAGCACGAAAATGATGGCGGACACCACAAGCGCGATGCCCGTCGCCGCGAGCATTTCGCCGGACGGTATCACGAGCGCGAAGAAACGCGCGACGGGCGGAATGAACATGCCGGCCACGCCCGCCACGGCGAACGCCAATACCAGACCGCCTCTCCACGAGTTGAGTGGACGGGCCACGCGCGCCAGTACGAAGATGCCCATCATCAGCAGGATAATCGCGTTGACGCCACGAAGCATGCCCAGCTGCGCGGCGGAATGCTGTGCGTCCCAGCCCATGAACTTCGGCAACAGCCACGAATCGGCGAGAATCGACAGAGCCGTGGCGATGCCTCCCGGCAATGCGAAGTGCACCACGCGCCTGAGGAAGCCCGGAATGTAGCGGCGCGTGTTCGGCGCAAGCGCGAGGATGAACGCCGGCATGCCGATGGTGAGTGCGCCGATGTAGGTGATATGGCGGGGCAGGTATGGGAATGGGATCTGCGTCAGCACCACGCCGAGCGAGATCAGCGCGGAATATACGGTTTTGACGAGGAACAGGCTGGCCACGCGTTCCATGTTGGCCATGACCTGGCGTCCACGTGCCACCACATCGGGCAGATGCGAGAATTTCGAATCGACGAGCACCACTTGTGCGACGGCTTTGGTGGCGGGTGCCGCGTTGCCCATCGCGATGCCCAGGTCGGCCTCCTTGATGGCGAGCGCGTCGTTCACGCCGTCGCCGGTCATCGCCACGACATGATCGCCTAGGTGCAGCGCCTGGACGATCGCCTTCTTCTGGTCGGGCAGGACACGGCCGAGCACGTCCACGTTCTCCAGTACTTTCGCCAGTTCCGTGATGTCGGCGGGCAGTTCTCGCGCGTCCATGAAGCGTGGCTCCTCGTCTCCGGTGAGCCGTACTTTTCTTGCGATCGCACCGACGGTGACGGGATTGTCGCCGGAGATGATGCGGCAGCGCACGCCCTGTTCGCGGAACCAGGCGAGTGTGGCTTCGGCGTCGTCGCGAATGTGTTCGGAGCATAATACCAGCGCGACGGGCCGCGATGCGGGGTCGATGGCGGGATCGCTTTCGTAATCGGCGGGCGCCTTGCCGTCATGCCGTGCGATCAGCAGCACGCGGTTGCCGTCGTGTGCGGAATCGTTGACCAGTCGAAGAACGTCGGCGTAATCGCCATCCAAGTGGGACAGCACGACTTCCGGCGCGCCCATCGTCCATACCGCGCCGTCATCGGCAATCGAGCTCCATTTGCGTGCCGACGAGAACGGAACGCGCGCCGCGACGGGACCGGCGGAGAATCCCTGCTTGCCCAGTCCGTTGAGAATCGCCAATCCGGTGCCGTTCGGCTGTCCTTCGTTCGACAGGTCGTACAACGCCTGTTTCACGGCATGTTCGTCAACGGTATTGGCTCCGATGCCATCCAGCATGCGTATTTCGTTGAGCATGATGCCGCCGTCGGTGACGGTGCCGGTTTTGTCGAGGTTCAGGCAGTCCACGCGTGCGAGGGTCTCCACGGATTCGAGCTCCTGCACGAGCGTGTTCTTGCGTGCCAAACGGATGGCGGCGAGCGCGAAGTTGAGCGAGGTGAGCAGTACGAGGCCTTCGGGGATCATGCCGACCACGCCAGCCACGGCGGACACCACGGAGGAACGCCATTGGCCGGTGGAGACGGCTACGTCCCAACCGCCGACCGCGTGCACCTGCGACCAGATGAGCAGCACGCACAGCGGTACGACGAGGAAGGTCATGAATTTGAGGATGGTGTTGATGCCCTTGTTGAGGTCGGACACGGTCTTTTTGTAGACCTTCGCCTGCGCGGTCAAGGTGGCGGCATAGCTGTGCGCGCCGACCGCGTTGACCTTGACCAAGGCCATGCCGGAGACCGCGGTGGATCCGGAATAGATGTCGTCGCCTTCGTTCTTGCGCACGGTGCGCGATTCGCCAGTGAGCATGGATTCGTCGAGTTCCAGGCCCCAGGTGCGCACGATCTGCGCGTCGGCGGGAACCTGTTCGCCGGAGCGGATCCACATGAGGTCGCCGAGCACGATTTCGTTGTGCGGCACTTCGACGTCCTTGCCGTCGCGTCGTACGAGATAGTCGGAGGCTACGAGGATGGAAAGCTTGTCGAGCGTTCGTTTGGCTTTCAGTTCGGTGATGATGCCGATGCCGGTGTTGATGAGGATGACGAGGCCGAACACGGCGTCTCTCCATGATCCCGTGACCAATACCATGACCATGGCGGCGAAGATGATGCCGTTGAACAGGGTGAACACGTTGGCTCGCACGATGTCGGCGAACGAACGTGACGTGGACGATTTGACGGCGTTGACCTGTCCGCTTTCCGTAAGGGCGGCGACTTCCGCTGCGGTGAGCCCCTTTTCACTGGTTTCAGGCATGGTTTGACTTTCGCTCATGCTGCCAGCCTACCGCTTGGCGATGCGCGCCCGCAGGCTTTTCCCGTAAAGCTCCGGCAAAATTCAGGGTTTTCTCAGGGTGCGTTCAGCGCCACGCATCCGAACCGATTCGAACTCACCCGAATGCGTGGAGCGGTTCACTGTTTGCCGCCGTGGCTGATGGTGGTGACGAGGATTGTTCTGTCGTGCGGGTCGTTGTTGGCTATGCCGGCGACCGCGTCGGCGAGCGGCGTCGCATCCGTCATGCGGTCGTTGATTGTGAGCGTCGCCGCGAACAGCGTGCTGTCGGTCGGCGTGGCGATCGGGTTGAGCAGTGCCACTGGAATGCCCGCCTGTCTTGCGGTTGTCAGCGTGTCGTACCAGCCGTCATGGTTCACGCCGGACACGTCGATTCCCGAAATGACGATGATGCTGACCATGCGTTGCGCCATATCCTCGACCGCTTGCCGGGCGGTGTCCTGCATGTCGACCGTGCCGGCGACCGGCAGATACACCGGCCTGAGCCCGCCCGCCTCCATGGCATCCAACGCCAGGCGATCGGTCTGTTCGTCTTGGGAGCCGATCATGGCCACGTCGAGACTGTTGCGGTCCTTCATGCTGTGGGCGACCGCATCGCCTGCGGACTGCGTATCTCCCACCGCGGCATTGTTCGGCGTGCAGCCGGCCAGCATGGAGATGCCGAAGACGGCTGCAAGGAGACCGGCTGCGGCACGCCGCGCGAAACCGGTCATCGTGTGGCTTTCCTGAATAGCGCCACCGTTTCGACATGGTGGGTGGTCGGATAGATGTCGAATGCGCGAATATCGGCAAGATCGTATCCGAGCGAGGCCAATGTGGCGGTGTCGCGTGCCAGCGATGCCGGGTCGCAGGCGATGTATACGACGCTTCGCGCGCCGGATTCGGCGATCTGCCTGCATACCTTCGCACGTGCGCCGGCACGCGGCGGATCAAGCACCACGATATCGGGTTTGGCCAAATCGTTGCGTACGTTGGCAAGCGTCTTGGCCACATCGCCCACACGGGCGTCGACATTGCCCAAATGGATGGCCCTCAGATTGCGTTGCGCGTGTTTGACAGCGGTCTTGCCACCTTCCACGCTCAGCATGCGCGTGCGGCCGGCGCTTAACGTGGCCAACGGCAGCGTGAACAGGCCGGAACCGGAATACAAATCCCACAGGCATGCGGAAGCGGCGCCGTCAAGCTCGCCATGCACCAAGGACATCACATGGCCGGTCAACGCGATCGGCGCGTGACGGTGCATCTGCCAGAATCCGCCGGCGTCCACACCGTATTCGAATTCACGTCCGCACACCGTCACCTTTTCGGTAAGCTCGCGATTGCCCGCCGTCACTTCGCCATCGACGAGCACGGCGTAGTTGTCGGCGATTTCGGCATTGCCGCGAGGCTCGGGAACAGACAGACGAATCTGCGATCCGGGAGTGAATCCCCCATCCCACACGTGTTCCTTCTCGGCCACGTTAAGCAACGCGCGACTGGCCAACGGCATGGTGTCGATCGGCACGCGCACGTGGGTGCCGCGTCTGCGCATGGACGGTCGGCCGTTCTCGTCCGCGATCATCTCGATGCGGGTACGCCAGTGCAGCCCCTGCTCCGCCTCATCCTCGGGCATGCGCTCGATCGGCACGTCAACGTCGACATGGCCGAGACGTCTCATCTGTTCGGCGATGGACATGGATTTCCATTTAAGCTGTCCGGGCAGTGAGACGTGCACCAAATCGGCACCGCCGACGCCGCCGCCCATGGCAAGCGGACCCGCCAACGGCCATACGGGTTCGACGCGGTCCTCGCTGGCTTCCAGCACTTCCGTCACTTCGCCAGTCCAAAAACGGTCCTCGCGATCATGTGGCTCGTCCAACACGACGCGTACCAGCTCGCCCGGCAACGCGAATCGCACGAACACGACGCGTCCGTCGATGTGGCCGACGCAACGGCCTTGGTCAGCGTATCGTTCGATGCGGATGGTCGATTCCATCAGTGCTGTTCCTCCGTTTCGTTGTTGTCGTCCATCGCGTCGGCGTTTGGTTCGGCCAACGTCTTATGCCGATGCATGGGGGTGGCCACGATGAGGTACGACACCCAGATGGCCAACGCCCAGAACGGAATGCCCATGAGCAGACGTGCAGTGCCGAGCCAGCCGACCTGGTTGGACAGGTACAACGGCACCTGCACCACCAGTCGCAGTGAGAACACACCGATCCACAACGCGGTGATGATGGTGTACGCGCGGTTCAATGCCTTGTCGCCACGCCAATCGGCAAGCCATGCGCGCAGATGCTCGGTTGGCAGTGTCCGGATGAATTCGATCACCAAGCCAAGTCCCGGTACACGTACCATCAACGAAATGGCGAGCAGCACGATGTAGAAGGCGTTGGTCAGGAATCCGAACATGTAGTAGTTGCGCGCCTCGTGGCTGTTCCATGCCCAGATCAGGCAGATGCCGACTGCCAGAAGGCCGGAGACGGCGCCCATGACGGATTGGCGTTGGCATAGGCGGACGATCACCTGCAGTACGGCGAGGGCTGCGGATACGCCGATGGTCAGATGCAGGTCGGAGGTGATGACGAACATCACCACGAACACCACGCCCGGCAGCATCGATTCGACGACGCCGCGCGGACCGCCGATCGCGTCGATGACGGAGAAATCGTCGGCATCGTCGGCGTCGGCGAGCGCGCCGAGGCCGGTTCTTTTCTTGGTTTCGGTTTCAGCCATGCGTTTGTGTTTTCGTGGTCGTCGTTCGCTCAGCGCACTTCGGAGAACATCGGTCCACGCGACAACGTGGTCTTGACCTCGACCTGCTGGTCGGAGTCAAACGGTCCCTTCGGCTGGCCTGGAATGTCCATCGTCCTGCCTGCCTGTTCGGCTTCGGCGGCTTCCTTGGCGGCCTTGCGTTCGGCCGGGGCGACCGGCGGATGCATCGGGATGAGGTCACGCGGGGCCAGCGGGTCCTCGCCGCGTTCCACGACGATGTTGGAGAAAAGCTGGTTCAGCGCCTTGGTTTCGGCGTGGTCCGGATCGGTGGCGGCTTTGCCGGAGAAGATGCCGCGCAGCATCCACCGCGGTCCGTCCACACCGACGATGCGGGTGACGACCTTGCGTCCGCCCTTGACCACGACCGGCAGTGTCAGTTCGGTGCCGAACACGCCGTCGGTCTCCTTGGCGTCTTTGTTGGCCTCAACCAGGTCGGCGCGCACGTCATCCCACAGTCCCATGGTCTTCGGCGCGGCGAAGGCTTCGATCTCCACGCTGGAGGATCCGTAGGTGATGGTGGTGCCGAGCACCTGCTGGGTGGCGCGGTTGGCCTTCACGCGCAGTTCGATGCCTTGGAGGAACGGCAGATAGTAGGCGCCCATGTCGAGGTATTCGTCATAGTCGGGCACGTTCTCGTCGTCGACGTCCCACGGACCGTGCTCATCGCCACGGCCGTCGTACTCATCGGATGGTTCCGGAAGGATGGTTTCCTGAATTCCACCGGCGGGCGCCTCGGCGGTTTCGGAGATGGCCTCATCGGCCTTGTCGTTCTCTTCGGCGGCGGCTTCAGCGGCTTCCTCGCTCTGACGCTTCTTCTTGCCGAATCCAAACAGTCCCATGATGTTCCTCATTTCATTACGGTTGCAACCGTGACTAGCCTAGCACCCATGCTTAATACGGGCTGGGAATCGGAGTGTGTCCTCCCGTTGCCCGGCATTGGCCGGATGACGGCCGCAAAAACTCACACGTCGTAGGTGATGCTCAGCGGCGCATGGTCCGACCATCGCAGGTCGTAGGTCGGAGCTTTGTCGATGACGAATCCGCGGGCCGTTTCGGCGAGTTCGGGTGTGGCGAACTGGTAGTCGATCCTCCAGCCGACGTTGTTGTCGAAGGCGCGGCCCCGCTGGCTCCACCAGGTGTACGGTCCTTGGATGTCTCCGCACAGGGAACGCATCACATCCACGAATTCCAACTCCCCCAGCCATTTGTCCACGTAGGCGCGTTCCTCGGGCAGGAAGCCGGCGTGCTTCTCGTTGGCTTTCGCGTTCTTGATGTCGAGCGGCGTGTGCGCGATGTTGAAATCGCCGCACAATACCGCCTGCTTGCCGCCGTGCGCCGCTTCATCGCGCAGTTGCCCCATACGTACCAGCATGGTGTCGAGGAAACGGTATTTCTGCTTCATTTTCTCCGGATCGTCGGTGTTGCCGGCGTGCACGTACACGCATACGACAGTGACGGTGTACCCTTGCGGGGTCTTCACATCCGCTTCGATCCAACGGCCGGAATCGACGTCCTCGGCAAGTCCCGGCAGTCCGTAGCGTTTGTCGATGACGGGCAGCGCGGAGAGCAGACCGACGCCGGCGCGTCCCTTGATACGGCAGATCTCGTTCATGCGATCAAGCCCGCTTTGGTCGGCGATGCGTCCGGCGGTCGCGTATTCGAAGCCGAATTCGTCGAAGATGGGGTCGATTTCGTTTTGCGGGGCGCGTACTTCCTGCATGCACCACACGTCCGGCGTGTTCTTCGCGGCCCATTGCTCGATGCCTTTGCGTTTCGCCGCGCGGATTCCATTCACATTCGATGTCGTGATTGTGATCGTCATAGCGCCTTAGCCTAGCCGGAATACAAGAAAACCTCCCTTGTGGGAAGGGAGGTTTTCCAGATGGCTGACGCGATCAGTCGAGTCCGAGCTGCAGCTTGCCGCCTGGGATGGCGTCCAGCAGGTCGCGGGTGTACTGCTTCTTCGGATGGTCGAAGACCTCGTCGGTGGTGGCATGCTCCACCAGCTTGCCGTGCTGCATCACCACGACCTCATCGGCGATCTGACGCACCACCGCCAGATCATGGGTGATGAACAGGTAGCTCAGTCCCTTTTCCGCCTGCAGGTCGTTGAGCAGGCGAAGCACCTGGTCCTGCACCAGCACGTCCAATGCGGAGACGGCCTCGTCGCAGACGATCACATCCGGATCGAGGGCCATGGCGCGCGCGATGGCGATGCGCTGCCTTTGGCCGCCGGAAAGCTCGTTCGGATAACGGCTCATCACCGATTCCGGCAATTCCACCATGTCGATGAGCTCGCGCACACGCTTGGCACGGCTCTTCTTGTCTCCGATGCCGTGGATGCGCAGCGGCTCCTCGATGGACCGGTAGATGGAGTACATGGGGTCGAGCGATCCGTACGGGTTCTGGAACACTGGCTGCACATGACGTCGGAAGTCAAGCAGCTCCTTGCCCTTGAATCCGGAGATGTCTTTGCCGTCGTAGGTGACGGTGCCGGCGGTCGGCTCAAGCAGTTTCAGCACCATGTTGGCCACGGTGGATTTGCCGGAACCGGATTCGCCGACGATGGCCAATGTGGTGCCCTTCTTGATGGAGAAGCTCACATCGTCGACCGCCTTGAACATCTCCTTCTTGCGCGGCAGTTTAAATTCCTTGGTCAGGTGATCCACCGTGATGATGGCTTCGCCCTTCTTCAGGGAATCCTCGTTCACCGCGTGCTCCATGACCGCGGTGGCGTCGCCGCCATGTTCCTTGACGGAGATGATGCGCTGCGATGCCAAGGACGGCGCAGCGGCGACCAAACGCTTGGTGTACGGATGCTGCGGATGCTGCAGCACTTCCAGTGAAGGACCGGATTCCACGACCTGGCCCTTGTACATGACCACGATATGCTGGGCGCGTTCCGCGGCCAGACCGAGATCGTGGGTGATGAACAGCACCGCGGTTCCCAGGGAATCGGTCAGCATGTGCAGATGGTCGAGAATCTTCTTCTGCACGGTCACGTCAAGCGCGGAGGTCGGCTCGTCGGCGATGAGCAGTTCCGGACGGCAGGCCAGACCGATGGCGATCAGCGCACGCTGACGCATGCCGCCGGAGAATTCGTGCGGGAACTGGCGGGCACGGGTGGCGGCGTCAGGCAGACCGGCCTCGGACAGCAGACCGGCGATGCGGTCGTCCATGGTGGAGCCGACCACATACTTCTTGGCGATGTACCATGCGTCATCGTCCTTCACCCCGGCTTCAATCAGGCCATCGGCCACACGCCAGCGGGTTTCGGATCCCGGAACCCATTCCTCGGCGAACCGGGCCATGATCTTGTCAAGCTCGTCACCGCTCTTGCCGATCTTGACAAGAGCCTCCTTGGCCGCGGCGATCAGATCAGGCAGTTCCTTGGAACCAAGGAAGGTCTCATCATCATTGCCCTTGAGCTCCACTTCGTCACCGGCCAGGGCCTTGGCGAATTCGGAACGCTTTTCGTGGTCGATGTCCATGTTGTTGGCCACCAACGCTTCCTTGACCTGGGTGCCGATGCGCCACACCGGGTTCAGGTTGCTCATCGGATCCTGCGGGACAAGACCCATCTTGCTACCACGGAGCTTGTCGAAATCCTTCTGCTTGAAGCCGGAGATCTCCTGGCCATCAAGCTTGATGGAGCCGCCGACCACATGGCCGGTTCCCGGAAGCAGGCCAAGCACGGCCATGGCGGAAGTGGATTTGCCGGAACCGGATTCGCCGACGATGGCCACCCACTGGCCGGGATACACGCTGAAGGACGAGTTGCGCACGGCATGCACGGCCTTGCCTTCATCGGTGGTGAAGTCGACCTGGAGGTTCTTGACCTCCAACAGCGGCCCGTGGGCGCGCTGCATGGCCTCGAGGTTGTTCTCGGTATTCATTTCAGTCATCGAATATCCCTTCACTTACACTCAGGCCGTACGGCTCTTCGGATCGAGCGCGTCCTTGACGGCGTCGCCCATCATGATGAATGCCAGCACGGTGATGGCCAGCGCGGCGGACGGGTAGAACAGCACCATCGGGTCAGTACGCAGGATGGACTGCGCGTTGGAGATGTCTCCGCCCCAGCTGACCGTGGTGGTGGGCAGGCCGACGCCCAGGAAGCTCAGCGTGGCCTCGAGCACGATGTAGGTGGCCAGCGAGGTGGTGCCGACCACGATGATCGGAGCCAGCGAATTCGGCAGGATGTGGCGGAACAGGTTGCGGATCGGGGTGGATCCCAGAGCGGTGGACGCCGTGTTGAATTCAAGGTTCTTGGCTTCCATCACAGCACCTCGCGCGATTCGTGCCACGGAGGTCCAGCCGAACAGCGTCATCACCAGAATGATCTTCCAGATGGAGCTGCTCGTTTTGAACATCTGGAGCACCACGATGGCGCCAAGCAGAATCGGCAGCGCGAGGAAGATATCGGTCAGTCGGCTCAGCACGGCGTCGACCCATCCTCCGAAGAAGCCGGCGATTGCGCCGATCAGCGTTCCGAGCAGCACCACCAGCAGTGTGGCGAACACGCCGACGCTCAGCGAGGTGCGGGTGCCGTAGACCACACGGGAGTATACGTCGCAACCTTGCAGGTCGAAGCCGAACGGATGGCCTGAGGAGGCGGGGCTCAAGGAGTTGCCCAGATCGCAGGCGTTCGGATCCTGCTTGGTGAACAGACCGGGGGCGATGGCCACCACGATGATGAACAGGATCAGCAAGCCGGAGATGATGAACAACGGGTTGCGGCGCAGGGTTCGCCATGCGTCGGCCCACATGTTCGAAGCCGGTGCGGATTCGTCCATCGAGTCGACGGCCTTCAGGGGCGTCTCATCGAGCGGTGCCACATAGCGTTCCTGTCCCGGAAGCACGGTGGAAGGATTGGTCTCATTCATTTCGGTCATTTCTTGTTCCCTCCCTCGACTCACGCGTAACGGATTCGCGGATCAAGCGCGGCGTACAGCATGTCGACCAGCAGATTGCAAACCACGAAGATCAGCATGAGCAGCGTCACGATGGACACCACCAGGTTGCCTTCTCCCTTGAGGATGCTCTGATAGGTCAGGTAGCCGATGCCATGCACGTTGAAGATGGTTTCGGAGATCATCGCGCCGCCCATCAGTGCGCCAAGATCCTGGCCCAGATAGGTGACGACGGGGATCATGGAGTTGCGCAGCACGTGGCGCAGCATGACGGATTTGTTGTCCATGCCCTTGGCGCGCGCGGTGCGCACATAGTCGAGGGCGATGTTGGACGAAATCTCCGTACGGCTCAGACGGATGATGTACGCCATCGATACCGAGCCAAGCACCATGGCCGGCATCAGCAGATCAAGGAATCCTGGATTCGCTCCGGCGGTGACCGGCAGCAGATGCCACTTCACACCGAGGAAGTACTGGCAGAGGAAGCCGGTGACGAAGGTCGGCACGGAGATGAGCAGCAGGGAGAAGATCAGGATGACGGTATCGCACCACTTGCCCTTCTTCAGGCCGGAGATCACACCGAAGATCACGCCGAAAACCGCTTCGAACACGAAGGCCATCAGGGCGAGCTTGATGGTCACGGGGAAGGCGCGGCCGATCACGTCGATGACAAGCTGTCCGGAGAAGGTCTTGCCGAAGTCGAGGGTCAGCGCGTTCTTCAGGAACAGCAGATACTGGACGATGAACGGCTTGTCCAGATTGTATTCGGCACGGATCTGGGCCGCGACCGCTTCGTTGACCGGCTTGTCGCCGAACATCGCCTTGACCGGGTCGCCCGGCAACGCGAACACCAGGGCATACACCAGAAGCGTCGTGCCGAGAACCACAGGGATCATCTGCAGAATGCGTCGCAGAAGATACTTGCCCATTGGTTTCTCCTTTTGATTACTCACTCGTTCGCCAGCCGTTTGCGGCTTCGTCCCCTACGCTCACGCGTATAGGACATGAGGCCCGGGGCGGCCGGCGCTTGCCCCGTTACGTATCAGTGATACTGCACCACAGTGCTTTATATTGCAGTTTCATGAAAGACAGCTGAAAATATACCCCACGCGCGGACATCTTCTGTTGATGTCGCATGTCCAGCCGTCATGGACCTCCGATGGAAGCCCCGTTTATTACGCGGAAAGGAAGGAACGGATATTCGAATCCGTTCCTTCCTTCATGCCGATCCTACGAAATCAAAATCAGAGAACGGCTCACTTGCCGGACTTGGTCATGTTCTCGTAGACCGGCAGGTTCTGCCAGTTCATCTCGAAGCCGGAGACACCGGTCGAGGCCACACCATAGGCATTGGCGTAGTACAGCGGAACGGCCGGCAGGTCGTTGAGCAGCACTTCCTGTGCCTGCTGGTACAGCTTGTTGGCGTCTGCGACGGACTTGGAGGCAGCGGCCTTGTCGCACAGCGCATCGAACTCCGGGTTCTTGTAGTCGCCATCGTTGGAGCCGTTGCCATCGGCAGCGGCGGAGGCGAAGTTCTGCACCAGGTAGTTTTCGGCGGACGGGTAATCCGGCTGCCAGCCGCTACGGAACGCGCCGTTCACCTTGCGGTCGGACACGGCGGTGCGGAAATCGTTGAAGGTCGGGTACGGGTTGGTGGCGGCCACGCCGGCGCCCAGCACGTTGTTGATGGAGTTGACCACGGCGGTGTAGATGACTTCGTGGCCACCATCGGCGTTGTAGGCGAAGGTGAACTTGTCATCGGAGGTCCACGGGCTGATGGCGTTGGCCTTCGCCCACAGTTCCTTGGCCTTCTTCTCGTTGTACTTCAGGTTGCCGGAGCCCTTGAGGGAATCGGAGTAGCCCGGGGTCAGCGGGGAGGTGAAGTCGGCGGCCGGGGTGCCGGTGCCGTTGAGCACCTTCTTGCAGATGTTCTCGCGGTTGATGGCCATGGAGACGGCCTGGCGACGCAGGGTGCCTTCCTCGGTGTCGGCTTCGAAGTGCTTCAGCTTGGCCGGGATGGTGAACTGCTGGATGACGGAGCCGGCCTTGTTGTAGGCCTGTACGGTGGAGTCCTTCTGGAAGGTCTTGGTGGCGGAGGCCGGGACGGACTCCATCACGTCGAGGGAACCGGACTGGATGTCGGCGTAGGCGGCCTCATCCTTGGTGTAGACCTTGAAGGTCACGCCGTCGTTCTTGGCGACGCGGTTGCCCTTGTAGTCGGGGTTCTTCACCAGCACGATCTGGTTGTCGTGGTCCCAGGACTGGAACTTGTACGGGCCGTTGCCCACCGGCTTCTCGCCGAAGGCCTTCGGATCCTTGAAGAAGGATTCCGGCAGCGGAGCGAATGCGGTGTAGCCGACCTTGACGGCGAACACGGAGTCGGAACGGTTCAGGTCGACGGTGAACTCATGGTCGTTGACGACCTTCAGGCCCTCGAGCTGTTCGTCGCCCTTGAGCTTGTCTCCATCCTGGAGCTTGTCGTAGCCCTTGATGGTGGAGAAGAAGGAGGAGCCGAGCTGTGCGTTCTTGGCGTTGGCCGTGTAGCTCCATGCCTTGGTGAAGGATTCGGCGGTCACCGGGGTGCCGTCGGTGAACTTCCAACCATCCTTGAGCTTGATGGTGTACTGGGTGGCGTCATCGTTGGACTTGATGGACTCCGCCACTTCGTTGGAGGCGTTGCCCTTGGCGTCGAAGGAACTCAGACGTGCGAACAGCAGGTCGAGCGGCTTGCCGCCGCCGGTCTCGTTGCAGTCGCCTGGGATGAGCGGGTTCTGCGGTTCGGAATTGTATGCGGTGATGACGTTGGAACCCTTGTCAGCGGTGGAGTCACCGTTGGAAGAGCCGCAACCGCTGAGCAGCATGCCGAATGCGCATGCGGCCGCAGCGAAAGCCAGAGCTTTCTTCTTCATGGAATTCATATTCTCCTTATCCATTATTTCCAGAGCCGTAAGACCCTGTTCAAAAAGAAGGCGGGCGTCAATACCGTGGCATCAACGTCCGTCTTCGTTCTGATGGTGGGTTCATTATCACTCGATTGAGGGACAACCGCTCCATATCCGAGGGAGGCCCACGCAAAATAGTCAAATCAAAACTCATCATCTGATAAAACAATCCGTTTTTCCCGCTTATCGCCGGAACAACTTATCCGCATCGTGCGTATGGACGGACGCGGACATATCCGTTCGCTGTCAGCGTACTTTGCCAATCCGCGTCACGCCCGTGGAAACGCCTGCCCGTATCGTGCCTTCAACTGTTCGATGGACACGTGTGTGTAACGCTGCGTGGTCTTCAGCGAGGAATGCCCCAGCATCTCCTGCACCTCACGCAGGTCCGCTCCCCCGTCGAGCATATGGGTCGCCGCACTGTGGCGCAACGCATGCGGACTGATGTCTGGCACGCCGGCCTTCCGTGCCCGGTCGTGCACCACCTTGCGCACCATACGTTGACCGATCCGCCCGCCCTGCGATCCCAAAAAGAACGCGTCGTCCGACATGTCACCGCATAGTACGGGACGGCCATATTCCAGCCAATCGCGCAAGGCCTTGTCGGCTGGTGCGCCGAATGGCATGACACGCTGCTTGTCGCCTTTGCCGGTCACTTTCACCGTGCGGTTGCCGAATGTCACGTCGGCCACGTCGAGTCCGACCAGTTCCGCCACACGCATGCCGGTGGCATAGAGCAGTTCCAGCATGGCCGCGTCACGCAGCGCGATCGCCTGTTTTTTCATATTCGGTTCCTGCGATCGCGCCTCCATGCCGTCCTCATCAACGCGGTCCATCAGCTGCTGCGCCTGCGTTTCGTTCAATACCGCCGGCAGCGTATCGGGGATTTTCGGCGTCTGCAACGAAGCCGCCGGGTTGGCGGACGCCATGTCATGGTCGTACGCCCATGCGAAGAATCCACGCACGGCGACGGTTTTGCGCGCCATGCTGCTGCGTGCGTGATTTTTGGACGATTTGGCCATCCACAGGCGCAAATCCTCGATGGTCACCTCATTCAGATCCACGCAACCCTGTTTCCGCAACGCCACCAAGCATTCCTCGACATCGCTGCGGTACGCCCTACGGGTGTTTGCGCTCAACCCTCGGTTGGCTTTCAGATAGGCGTCGAATCCGTCCAACGCATCATCGAAACACATGCAAACCACCTTCCGCTTCGTCTGAAATGAACAGACACCACGCAGACACCGTATAAATGCCATTCCGCAGCGCGATCGAATGTCATCTCACGCGATGGCACGATTCCATTATGTCCCCATACCGATAGACTGATGACGATTAGGCATCCTACGAACAGGCGGTATTATGACTCGTCATTCCATTCATGACGTACAGCATCCGACAGCCGAAAACCCCGATGATGGGATTGTGGCCAGCGCCATCGACCTGACCAAGGTCTACGGCTCAAAAGACAACGAAGTGATGGCGTTGGATCATGTGAATGTGGAATTCAAGCGCGGTGAAATGACCGCCATCATGGGCCCTTCCGGTTCCGGCAAGTCCACGCTCATGCATTGCATGGCCGGACTCGACGCCCCTTCGTCCGGCAAGGTGATGGTGGAGGGCCTCGAGGTCTCCTCCATGAACCAGAAGCAGCTGACGGATCTGCGCCGCGAACAGATCGGGTTCATTTTCCAGTCGTTCAATCTGGTGCCGACGCTGTCCGCCGAGGAGAACATCCTGCTGCCGTTGCAGATAGCGAAACGTACGATCGACCGCGACTGGTTCAACCAAGTGGTCAAGGTGGTCGGTCTGGAGAAGCGGCTCACGCACCGTCCAAGCCAGCTGTCCGGCGGCCAGCAGCAGCGCGTGGCCTGCGCCCGCGCCATCATGGCCCGTCCGTGATCTTCGCCGACGAGCCGACCGGCAACCTCGACTCGCGCTCCAGCCGTGAAGTGCTTGGCTTCCTGCGCGATTCGGTACGCGACTACGGCCAGTCGATCGTCATGGTCACCCACGATCCGCGTGCGGCCTCCTTCGCGGACCGTGTGCTGGTGCTCGCCGACGGCAACATCACCCGCGACATGCAGCATCCGACGTACAACGAGATTCTTGAGGTGTTCGCCGGCGACGACGACATCGACGATGTTTCCAAGTACGCCGCCTCCACCGCCGTTCCGACCGTGACGGAGGGCGCACAGGCATGATTCGCATAGGATTGCGCGACGCGCGCAGCCATTTCGGCCGTTTCATCATGTCGATCGTGGCCATCGCGCTCGGCGTGAGTTTCGTGGTCGGCTCGTTCTGTTTCCGCGAAATGCTCAACAACCAGGTTTCACAGATGATGTCCACCAATGCGGACCATGACGTGTACGTGCGCGGTTCGCAGGAGAAGAAAAAAGATTCGTCGGCGATGTCGATGAGATCGACGAAAAGCTACAACGATGTCGGCGTCGATCTGGCGGGCACGATAGCCAAGGTCGACGGTGTTTCCTCGGCACGCGTCGTGCACATGCTGTCCGGCGTGGTGCTGCTCGACAAGCATGGCGATGCGGTGACCACCATGGGGTCTCCGACGCTCGCCATAGGCATGGGCAAGTCGTCGCCGTGGCGGTCCGCCAAGTTCACGACCGGCACGTGGCCGAAGAACGGCGATGAGATCGCCCTTCATTCCTTCGCCGCCGAACAGTCGGGTCTGAAGGTCGGCGATAAGACGAAAATCGTCTATCCGGACGGCGCTCATAAGGTGACCGTCAGCGGCATCTTCACCACCGATGCCAGCCAGGCAGGCGCCATCATCATCGCCATCGATCCCGCGACGGCCAAGGAACAGGCGAACAAGCAATCGGACGATCCGGACAAGACTGCGTTGATCAGCGTCTACGGCAATAAGACCACGCCGCTTGACGACAACGCGCAGCAGCAGCTGGCGGACCGTATCAACAAGGCGCTGCCGAGATCGGCGAAGGCGCATGCCATCACCGGTGACGAATACCGTGACGAATCAACCAAATCCACGCAGGACGCGCTCGGCTTCATCCAACCGCTTATTCTGATTTTCGCGGTGATCGCATTGTTTGTCGGCTCGTTCATCATCGCCAACACGTTCTCCATGATCGTGCGCGAGTCGATGCGCGGCTATGCGCTGCTGCGTTCCATCGGCGCTTCTCCCCTGCAAGTGTTCTCCACGGTGATCGTGCAAGCTCTGTTGCTGGGCCTGGTAGGTTCGCTCGCAGGCATCGGGCTCGGCTGGGGCATGGTCAAACTCATCGCATCCGGTTTGGCGAATATGGGTATGCCATTGACCGGCGCCACCAATCCGACCGTTTCCGACATGCTCGTCGGCCTTGTGGTCGGCATTGTGGTGACGTTGATCGGTGCGGCCCTGCCGGCGCGAAATGCGGCGCTTGCCCCGCCGATTCAGGCGATGAACGAAACCGTCAATCCGGAAAAGCCCGTCCTCGCACGTGGCATCCTCGGCACCGTCATGGTGCTGTTGGGCTTCCTGAGCTGGGGTTTCACCTACGCTTTGGCCGCCGCGGATGGTGACGGCGGTCCGACGCCGTGGAAGGCGCTCAACAGTATCGCTGTCGGCTGGCCGCTCGGTATTGGCGCGGCGCTGGCCGTGATCGGCGTGATTGTGGCTGGACCGGCATACGTGTCCACCGCGGGCGCGGTGCTCGGCTGGCTGCCATCGAAGGCCTTCACCGTGACTGGGCGTCTCGCGCAACGTAACATTTCTCGTTCGAAACGTCGCACGTCCAACACCGCAGCCGCCCTGTTCGTGGGAGTGGCGATTGTCAGCTGTCTGGGCGTGGTGGCCACGTCGGCGAAGGCTTCGGTCAATTCGCTGGTGGATACCGGGCTCAAAGCCGATTTCGCCGTATCTTCGGCTTCGGCCGGGCAGATTCCCGACCAGGCCATCAAAGACATCAAAAAGGTCGATGGCGTGAATCATGTGGTGTCGAACCGTGTGGTGCTTGGTGTGAAATATGACGGCAAAGCCATCAACGGGTTCACGTTCGCCACACAGCCGGAGCTGTTCACCAAGATCTTCGCCGCCGAAACCACCGAAGGTGATGCCGCTGCCGCGTTGAAGGATGGCAAGCTGCTCGTCGGCAAGACCATTGCCGACGATCGTGGATGGCATGTGGGTCAGAAGGTCAAGGCCACGGCCGAGAACATCGTGGTAGACAAGGAGGCCACAGCCAAGGCGCAGGCCGATTACCAGGCCAAGGTGCAGGCGCATGTGCAGGAATTGCAGTCGCAGGCCCAGCAATTGGCCGCATCCGGCGACTCGGCAGGAGCGCAGGCCAAGGCTTCGGAAATCGAACAGTACACGAACGACGCCAAGAACGTCGATCCGAAAACGCTGGTCAAGACGAAGAAGGTCACCACCGGAAAGACGCTGACCATCGGCGCGATTGTGTCGAATTCCGTATACCGCGATTTCGCGATCGTCAACGACGATTTGGCCGAGCAGATCGGCAACAAGCAGACCATGTTCGTCATGCAGGCGTTCGTCACGGACAAGCGGGGCGCCGACACGGCCCAAGTCAAGAAGGCCCTGAAGAAAACAATCAAGAAATACTACACAATCGTCGTGTTCGATCGTGACGAGTACAAGTCCACGATGAGTTCGATGATCGATCAGATGCTCATGGTCCTGTACGCGTTGCTGGCTTTGTCCATCATCATCGCCATTTTCGGCATCGTGAACACGCTGGCGTTGAGCGTGTCGGAACGCACCAAGGAGATTGGTCTGCTCCGTGCCATCGGCACGTCACGTGGCCAGGTGCGTGGCATGCTTGGCATCGAAGCGGCGATCATCTCCGTGTTCGGCACGGTGTTGGGTTTGGTCGTCGGCGTCGCCGCGGGAGTGGTGATTCGTGCGGTCTACGCGTCCGAAGGTTTGGAGACGCTGGCGATTCCGTGGTTGCAGCTGCTCGTGTTCCTGCTGCTGTCGATTGTGGTCGGTCTGGTGTCCAGCATCTCCCCCGCCTCCCGCGCGTTGAAGCAGCCGGTCCTTGACGCCGTGGCGAGCGAGTGAGACAGTTGGAGCGGAACATCGAAAGGAGGCAGCAATGCCTATTCCCAATGAGATTCCAGTAGGAGCGCGCATCGTGGTGCGCACCTTGGAAGGCGTCGATCCCACCGATCATCGTATGAAGTTCCGCGATTACGTAGGCCACGTGCGTTCGTGGGACGGTCAGAAACTGGAGATGACGCGCGATGCGGCGGCGAACGGCTCACGTCCCGAGCAGCGTGTCACGATTCCCGCCGACGAAATCGTGACGATCAAGCCGGTGCCGGAACGTTCCATGACTCGGCCACGTCCGTAGTCGCATGCCTCCCCCTACCGCGCGCAAAGACAAGAGCGCCGCAATCGCACTGATTTTTCTGCGATTGCGGCGCTTTTGCATAGCGATGGCGTCAGTCGTCAGACCACGGAACGCGCCTGCGCGATCGCGGTACGCTCGCCGTCGAATCGCACGATATGCTCGCCTCTGCGGGCGGATTCCAGCAGCGTGCGCTGCCAATCGTTTTCGGGAATCGACAGTTCGACCGTCGCGCAATGTTCGGCGTACTCCGGCTGCCTGCTGGCGGCCTTGTAGTCGCGGAACGGTTGGCCTTGGGTGAAGAAACGGTCCATTTGCTTCACGTCGCCTTCCGTGGGGCGCACGCCGGTATCGGCCATGTCGTGCAGCACGTTGGCCACCAACGTCAATCGGTTGGCCATGTTGCGTAGCAGGGTCTCCACGTTGGCCGCGTCCTCCTCCACCATGGCACGTGTGCGGTTCGGATCGGTCAGCGCCACGCGCGTCATGTCACGCCAGGACCCGGCTGCGAGCGCGGCCGCGATGTTGCGGTTCGGGTTGGCCACCAGCTCGTTGATCATGGCGGTGGCGATGACGTGAGGCATATGTGAGATGAGCGCGGCGCAACGGTCATGGGTGGCGTCGTCAAGTACGATGAGCCGATTGCCGCAACGGTTCACGATCATGTCGGCCACGGCGCGGAACCGGCGGTATTCGGTGTGTTCGTCGACGGTGATGGCCCAGAGCGCGTCGTCATAGAGTGTCGGGTCGGATGCCTCCCAGCCGGACAGTTCGTTTCCGGCCATCGGGTGTGCTCCGACGTAGCAGCCGTCAAGACCAATGGCTTTGACTTGGTCGCGGACCATGCCTTTGACGCTGCCCACGTCGGTGAGCGTGGTTGTTTCCGTGTCGATCAATGGTTTCAATGCGCCGAGGATTTCGGGCATGGCCTTGAGCGGGTTGCACAGTACGAGCACGTTCGGTTTGGTTTCGGCGAGTGCCGCCAAGGTGGGTTTGCAGATGATGCCGTCGGCTTCAGCGGTGGCGTAGGGGCGGTCGTTGTGGTTCCATGCGGTCACTTCGCAGCCGGCGTTGACGAGTCGGCGTGCCAGTGATCCTCCGATGAGGCCGAGTCCTACGATTGCGATGCGTGGCTTCACCACATCAGCTCCCTTCTGACGGTTTCGTCGTTCTGCCAATCGTCCGGCAGGTGGCTGTCGTCGAGTCGTACGCCGCCTTGCGGCAGCATCCATGAGGTGACGGGCGGGTTGGGGCGTTCCCTGCGCGGGTAGACGGCGAGTGTTTTGGCCCAGTCGCCATGTTCTGCGATTTCCACGAGCGCGTCGCGGAAACGTTCCTCCCAAGGGGCGGCGTCGAGGGTGACAATGAAGCTGTATGTGCCGGTGCGTCCTTTGATGGGCCGTGAGATGAAGCTGGTCATGTTCAGTCCCGCGTCACGGAACACGTCGAGCAGGTTGGCGAGCACGCCTGGGCCGGTGACGAGCGGGATGAGCGTCAATACCGATTCGTATTCGACGTTAGCTTCGGCGCGTGGTTTGGCGAGCAGCCGTGCGACTTCGGCGCGTGGCGCGAGCACGAGGAAGTCGGTGGCGGCTCCTTGGTAATCCTGGATGGCGGTGCCGATGCGGGTGATGTCGTACAGTTCGCCGCAGATGGCGGGACCGAAGGCGATTTCACCTGGGATAAGGTCCCGGCAGGCCGCCGCGTTGGATGTGGCCGGCTGTGTGGAGAGCCGATGTTCGGCGATGAATCGTTTGCATTGCGCGAGACCGTGCGGATGGGCGGTGGCGATGCGCGCTTCGGCTGGATCGGCTCCTTGCGCCACGTATGCGTCGAATTCGACGTTCACACCGACGCGTGCGAATCCGACAAGGTCCTTCGCGTCGATCAGGGCGTCGAGGTTGGGGACCACGTACCCTTCGACGTTGTTCTCCCAGGCCACGATTCCCCAGCCGTCGCCGTGCTGTGCGGCGTCAAGAATCTGCGGCACATCGTCCATGGGCATCAGGTCGAAGCCTTGCGGTTCGAGCCGTGCCAACTCTTGGGCGGCATTGACGGCCGCCTGATGGGTGAAGGTGCCTTGTGGCCCCAGATAGAACAGCTTGCGTGCGCTCATTGCCGCCTGTGCCTCCTTGTTGCGGGTCATCCTAAGCACCTTAGCGCATTCGCGAGGCTGTGGAGGGGTCTAGTCCACCGGTTGGGCGGTGTCATGGTCCGGTTCAGACGATTCGTTCTGGTCATATTCCGTGGAGTCATCCTCAGTGCGCGGCGGCATCGTGAACCAGCTTTTGGGCAGCGCCAGCATGATCAATGGAATCAGCACCACGCCGTATAGCCAGAAATAGCCGGCGTTGTTGCTGAAATACGGCAACGTCGCCGTCTCGCCGAATCCGACGGGAATCATGGCGTCCCCGCCCGGACCGTAACCGGCCATGACGGTCCAGACCACCAGTGACGAACTGATCAGATGCAATGCGAGGCCCGATACGCCATCACGTGAACGCGCCGACCATGTCGAGATGATGACCAGAGCATATGCGATCACAAGACCGTAGGGAATATTCGCCGACGCGCCCATGCGGTGCGCCATCGTGCCGATCACGCCGACGACGGCACCGGCGAGCAGGTCAACCAAAAACCGCGCCCATACCGGTAGACGATGCGACCACGGCAGCAGCCTGCGGTCGATGCCGTCCTGTGATTGCGATTGCGGTTCCGGCTGTGTTTCCTGCGTGCGTTGCGTCATGTCTTCCACTATGCCCTACGTTCCTTACAAAACAGCAAGAAAGGCAAGAGATACGCGGAAAACCGCCGACATCTCTTGCCTTTCTTAAGCGTTTAGCGCACTAGCGGAACACACTACCGTGCCCGCGAAGCGCCAAAACAATGCGAAGAATCACTTGTTATTCTGAGCGTTGTTCTGGCGACGCTGCTTGGCGCGCCACTTGTACCAATCCTCACGGCTCAGAATGATCTTGCGCACGCGGATGGATTCCGGGGTGACTTCCACGCACTCGTCCTCGTTGGCAAAGTCCAGGGACTCTTCGAGGCTCATCTTGATCGGCGGGGTCAGGGTTTCCAGCACGTCTGCGGTGGCGGAACGCATGTTGGTCATGTGCTTGGCCAGCGTGATGTTCACATCCAGCTCGTCCGGCTTGTTGTTGATGCCGACGACCTGGCCCTCGTACACCGGGGACTGCGGCTCGACGAAGAAGTTGCCACGTGCCTGCAGACGCTGCATGGCGTACGGAGTGGCGATGCCCTGACGGTCGCAGACCATGGAGCCGTTCTGGCGGGTCACGATCTGGCCGGCCCACGGAGCGTAGCCAGCGGAGATGGAGGAGGCGATGCCGGTGCCGCGGGTGGCGGACAGCAACGCGGTGCGGAAACCGATCAGACCACGGGAGGGCACGGTGAACTGCAGACGGACCCAGCCGGTGCCGTGGTTGGTCATGTTGTCCATGCGGCCCTTGCGGTCGGCGAGCAGCTGGGTGACGGCGCCCATGTACTCTTCCGGCACGTCGATGGTGGTGTTTTCCATCGGCTCGTTGAT